>JAAUYH010234516.1_pt1 | contig 15455 bp, 14 predicted proteins | sample 7278061 | NCBI WGS metagenome assembly JAAUYH01 (sample SAMN14350203, study PRJNA611818) | marine sediment metagenome | isolation source: surface marine sediment (0.6m) | place: French Polynesia: Moorea | collected 2018-08
AATATTAATGCTAGATAAGGTTGAATACGAAAGAGAGTTACTAGAAAAAGTAGTAAATACAACTCAATATTCTCATCTTAAATATTTACTTGAAGAAAAATAATGGCGATCTCCGATCTTGTAGGGCGATCGCTCCATAGTGATTTTGCCATGTTCCAACGGCGAGCGTCACAGCCCACAGTCTCAAATTTGGGGGCGATCGCCTCTAATCAACCGTACCAGAGAACCAGGAAGGCGAGCATAACAGGAAATCGGAGAGGGCGATCGCCCGAATCCTCTGCGTGAAGTCTTTCGCATACAATAGATCATGGCTGCTCATTCATCCTTTTACAGGCGATCGCAATGTTACAAGCACCCTATCAACCGCTGACATTGGAAGAATTTCTACAACTGCCAGAAACGAAACCTGCCAGCGAATATATCAACGGCCAGATTATTCAAAAGCCTATGCCAAAAGGCAAACATAGTCTCCTCCAAACGCGTCTTTCTACAGTACTTAACGCTGCATTACAGCCTGATCGGATTGCATGGGCCTTTTCGGAATTACGCTGTACATTTGGAGGACGATCGACAATTCCCGATGTGTGTATCCTTACCTGGTCAAGAATTCCGTGTGACGACAATGGTGAAATTTCTAACAACATAGAAACACATCCAGATTGGAGCATTGAGATTTTGTCACCGGAGCAAAGTCAAACGCGAGTGACCAAAAATATCTTGCATTGCCTAAGATATGGATCGCAAATGGGTTGGTTGATTGATCCAGATGAGCAAACAGTCTTAGTCTACTTGCCCCCTGCTCAAGTCAAAATTTTTGATCAACCAACTGATCGTTTACCCGTCCCAGCCTTTGCAGCTAATGTTCATCTCACTGTCGGCGAATTATTTAGTTGGCTTGTGGTGCGACCTCCGATATCATAAGCCGATTGCTGTTAATTAACACCATGAACCCCACCCAACTCGATAAAAATGCAGACTGCATCGATCGCGAACTCATCTGGTTCAACAGCGTCTTAGAACAACGGATCAAACTTCATTTCGAAGGTGTTCAGACACCAGAAGATTTGCTCGAATCGATCCCGCCGCCAGCAATGTCGCATACAGATGCACCCTATGCCGAAATTGTGCACCAATTCAATCTGCTGCCTGCCGAGCGACTGGTGCTGATTCTCAGCGTTATCCCTCACATCAAACCCCATCTACTCGATACATTTTTCATTCGCAATCAAAACCTCGATCGCGGATACACCGAATTTGGCGGTCTGAGCGGAAATTCCCACGGTGGATTCTTACCCACTTGCGAGACAGCAATGTTTTTATTGACAGGTGATAGGCTCTCGGCCCGACTTCGCTACGATGGCATCTTCAAGACCGAACACGTCTTATTCGCCCAGGGAATCCTATACCTCGATCGTCAACACGTCCACGAGCCACAACTATCTGCGGCGCTCCATCTGAGTCCTGAGTATCGCGAGCGAATTATAACAGGACAATCCTATACGCCACCTTTTAGTTCGGCATTTCCTGCTCAGCAAATCACAACGGAGTTGGAATGGGATGACCTCGTGCTCAATCCGGCCACACGACAAGAGATTGACGATATCCTCACCTGGGTTCAAAACAAGGATCTGCTGATGGACAAATGGAAATTGAAGCAGCGGATCAAGCCGGGTTTTCGCTGCCTTTTTTATGGCCCGCCCGGAACTGGAAAAACGATGACCGCGTGCTTGCTAGGGAAAAAGTCCGGTTTACCTGTTTTTAGGATCGATCTTTCTAAAGTTATTTCTAAGTATATCGGGGAAACCGAAAAGAATCTGGCCAGACTCTTTAATCGGGCTCAACATCAAGATTGGATCCTGTTTTTTGATGAGGCAGACTCGCTTTTTGGAAAACGTATTGAGACCCAAAATTCCAACGACCGTGCTGCTAATCAAGAAATCTCATACCTATTGCAGCGGATTGAAGACTATTCTGGTCTCGCAATTCTGGCAACAAATTTGCGCTCTCATTTAGACGAAGCATTTGCGCGCCGGTTCCAGTCCATGATTCGGTTTCCCATGCCAAATGCCGAGCAACGCTTGCAATTGTGGCAGGATAATTTCCTGAACAAGCCATTCGATGTCTCCGAGGAGGTGGATTTCGAAAAGTTGGCAAATGAGCACGAGCTTACTGGCGGCGGCATTATTAACATTCTGCACTACGCCTGTATCAAGGCAGTTGAACGGACACCACATAAAATCTACGAGGAAGATTTGCTCAAAGGCATCAGCCGCGAGTTGAGAAAAGAGGGCAGGCAAGCAGGTAAAGCAAATAGGGGTTATTTGGGAAGCATTCCTGCAAGAAGTTAAGAGCGATCACGGGTTGTCGCGATCGCGTTTGGGAGAGGATTTAACTCAAAATTCACGAAATCACTTAGAATTGACATCCTCCCGCCGATAAATCGGGGGATTCCTCATAACAGTTAAGCTATTAGGGTGGTACTCACTTCACAGACAGTTGCTTCAGAGCAAGTCCGAAGTCTGACACCATCTCCATGAGGGTTGTGTCCCAACCCAAGTATTCTTAGTCCTTCAGTTCTAATGTTCCTAGCTGCGTTTTCATCTCTCAAATGTCTTGTCTGACAAACATCACAAGTCCATTCTCTTTCCTTGAGTTGAAGCTCCTGATATTTATGAGAGCAGTTAGAACATAATTTACTAGAAGGGAAGAATCGATCTATCTCTACTAAAACACCCCCTTTCTGCTTTAGTTTATAGTCAAGAAAATTGAGAAACATGGACCAACCAGATTGAGAAATTGATTTACTCAATTTACGATTTTTGACCATTCCTTTGATATTGAGATTCTCAACTATAACGACTTGGTTTTCGTCGGTTATTTTCCGAGATAGTTTGTGTAGAAAATCTTGACGAGCATTACTTAATCGCTCATGAACCCGAGCAACCAGCTTTCTGGCTTTTTCTCGTCTGTTGCTGGTTTTCTCTCTTCGAGCCAGTTGTTTTTGTTGTTGTCTGAGATTGCGTTGATGACGCTTGAGCCATTTGGGATGTTTGACTGACCAGCTATCCTGACCGTTATGACAAGTGACATAGTCTTTGAGTCCCAAATCTATCCCTAGAATCTCACCTTTAGTAGAGGATATTATTTCTTGCTTCCCTAAATCTAAACCAAGAGCCGCATAATATTTACCCGAGGAAGTTACGGAAATAGTAACAGTTTTGATTTGCCCTTCGATTGCTTGAGTAATTTTGGCTTTGACTAATCCGACCTTGGGTACTTTCAGGCAATCACCAACAATCATGACATTTTGAGGAAAGCTAATCGATTGCTGGTTCTTTTTAGCTTTGAATCGGGGTTTTTTGGCTCGACCCTCAAACCAGTTTTTCATCGCTTGTTCTAAGTTTTTCGTCACCGATTGAAGCACTTGGGAATAGCAATCAGTTTTTAACCAAGGTAGTTCTTTTTTGAGCTCAGGTAACATGGCATTGAGTTCAGTGCGCTTGAGCCATTTTCCATTATGGGAACGATGCTCGTACTGCAATCCTAATGCTTTATTCCACCAGAATCTGGCACAACCAAATTGTTTAGCAAGTAGTTGTTTTTGTTCGCTTGTGGGATAAATTCGGATCTTGGCTGCTTTTCTCATGAGATAATTATACCGAATAGATGTCTTGCGAAAATATCTTGAGGAGCAGGATAGACCCTAATCAAAATTCATCCCGACAACTTTAGTGGGGTACTTCTTTTGGAAAAATGTTAAACAAGGCAAGAGTATCTGAAAAAGCTTTAAAATATGTTAGGTAAAAGACGGGGTATGATGTTCTGTTTCCCGAAAACTGTCCTTAATACCCTAGAACAATTACTGGGGAATAATATGCTTCCAGAACGAGGTTAAGGTTAGTCAAAACACGAAATGTATCAGGGGTAAGGGAAATGAAAGATCGGGGATTCAATGAACATCAGCAAAAGACCCAGAGTGATATTCATCCAAGTAACGGTTGGTTGCAGCGAGCAGCGGTGCGATCGCTATCTGAAAATGAGGTCAAACCCTATATTGTCGGGGATTCGGGTTTGAATCAAAACTTTGTAAATGTTCCTGTACATGGGAATGGATTACCTCCGGTTCAGCGATCGCCTTTTCGGCAACAGTTATCTCAAGATCCCTCTTCAGAAGGGACGCGCCTAAACCGAACTGGTTTGCCGGATCATCTAAAATCTGGCATTGAGAATCTTTCGGGGTACTCGATGGATAATGTGAGAGTGCATTACAACTCATCGAAACCAGCTCCATTACAGGCACATGCTTATACCCAAGGAACGAATATCCATATTGCTCCAGGGCAAGAAAAACATCTTCCCCACGAAGCATGGCATGTGGTGCAGCAGATGCAGGGGAGAGTGAAGCCCACAATGCAGGTCAAAGGCGTGGCGATTAATGATGACCGCGCTTTGGAACGGGAAGCCGACCTGATGGGAACGAAAGCGACCATTTTTTGAATTCAAAATTCAAAATTCAAAGTTCAAAATTTTTGGCTCTAATTGAGTCTTTTCCTTACCAAGAGCAGGGAGAGAGATAGAATGGTAACCATGGCGAACATTATCAGAGTTGAAAAAACCGTTCATCGAAATCAGCACCGCCTGAAACTTCTGTTTGACCGAGATGACCAGTTGATTCGTCAGGTGCGACGGATCGGAGACTGTCGGTGGAGCGCCACCATGGGCTGCTGGCACATCCCATACTATGCCAATCACCTGGAATTCTTGAACCGGAAGTTCGATGGACAGATTCGCTTCCTGCCGAGGTCGGAAGCGATGGAAAAAGAGGTACTAACTTCCGATAAGGCCGAGCCGTCCAGGAAGGTTCAGGTTCCGCCTGCTTTTGTTGAGCAGATGAAGATGCGACGGTACAGCCAGAATACGATCAAGGCCTATACCTCTGCTTTGTCGCGATTCCTCGAATTCAACGCCGACTGGGAGCCGGAAGAGATCGAACCGGATCGGATACGGGCGTATATCCTGCATCTGGTGGAGGAGACGGATGTTTCGGCCAGCTACCAGAACCAGGCGATCAACGCGATCAAGTTCTATTTCGAATCCGTGCTTGGCCGGTCGCTTGACCCCATCGCTATCCAGAGGCCAAGAAAAGCGAAGAAGCTGCCCACTGTATTGAGTGAGGAAGAAGTTGCATCGATTTTCAAGCAGATCGAGAACATAAAGCACAAATGTGCCATTTACCTCATCTATTCTGCGGGGCTGCGACGGAGCGAAGTACTCAATCTCAAACCCACCGATATTGATTCAAAGCGGAATTGCATTGTTATTCGGGATGCCAAAGGTAACAAAGATAGGATTACGCTGTTGTCTCAAAAGGCGCTGTTGCTACTGCGGGAATACTACAAGCAATACCGCCCAAGGGAGTGGCTGTTTGAAGGGGTTAATGGGGGTAAGTACAGCACCACTAGTCTGCGCAAGATCTTGCAACGGGCGGTGGCAAAGGCCGGTATTAAAAAGGAGGTGACGCTACACACATTGCGACACAGTTTTGCCACCCATCTTCTGGAAAGGGGGACGGACCTGCGCTATATCCAGGAGTTGCTCGGGCATAGTAGCTCGAAGACGACGGAAATATACACGCATATTACGTCAAAGGGGTTTGAGAATCTGAAATCACCGCTGGATGATATGGATTTGTGAAAAGGTGCACATATACATCCGATTTGGCGGTGTATGTGCACCTTTTGAGTAATGACACTGACACAGTGGAAATAAACGGAACAGTACCGATTACTGACATTGTTATAGGCAATGAAGAAAGCCTATAACGGCCATTAAACCTAATTGGAAAGAGGTGAAGATATGTATGCACGAGTAGAGAAGTCTAAAGAGAAACAAAGCAGGGCGGTTGCTAATTCTATTGGTCAGAGGTCAAGTAATGTTAAGCAAGAAAATGGGTTTGTAGATAATCGGCCCCAATCTATTTTACAGAGAAAATTTCTGGAGAACTCTACCAAACATTTACGGAACAAAAAAACAAATCAGAGTCTTAATGCAAAAAAAATTATTCAATTAGTAGAAAGATCAAAATTAACAGATAAAGAGGGTACAGCTTATAGAGGTGATCAGAGAAATCCGGTGTCGATTTTTAGCACAGGTTTCAAAATTAAATATTCATCAGATGAACCATTACCTGAATATATGGAAACAAATCGCCGACCGAACAAAGAGGGATATACAAATGGTTTGCCGATTGTCTCAACGTCTCGTAGTGCTGCGACTGCATTGAATTACTCTTGGGGGATGCATTCTGGTGGATATTTATATGTCTGTATGCTTGATGGATTAAAAGGTTATGATTTTGATTCTGGCGGACAAAAAGAAGTCGCAATGGAAAACATACCAAGTAGCAATATACGCTTAGCCATCGGACCATACACTACTAAGATAAGAACCATTGTAAAAAGCATAGCCACTCTTGGTGCCTATGAACTTTATTTGTTGTGTACAAAACAAAACCATACAGAAGATGTAGATATCAGTGTGAACGACAAATACAAAGGTGATCAAAGTAGCGTTGATCAAGAAGGGAAAAAACTCATCAAGGATCTAGGTCTACGTCTCAAACACAGAGAGAAAATGCATAATAAAGAAGAATGATAAACACACAGAAAACATTTGAATTTTCTGAAAAATCTGAAAATAAAAAACCCATAACAAGATCTAAAAATCATTGAAACGCTTTTTAGCTTAATTGATATGAGCCACTAATGGCTCATATCATCCCTAATATGGAAATATTAGGCAATAGTCTTTTAGATGAATGTCATCAATAAAGATAGTGCGATTGCCCGCATTACCTAATTTTCAAGATACAAGGTTGGGTTAAACGTTCTCGAAGCGAAGTCGATGGCAACCCAACAACCCCAACAAAATCGGCCTGACAAGCCACCCCACTGCTCACCCAGCGCCACCAGGGTGAGCATGAGAATGTGGACTTGATTTGTAAGCAAACCCAAAGATCGCGTCCCGCAAGCTAAAATTAGACTAAACTCATTTTTGCTTTATTATTATCCATGCCTGATCCCGTCACCCTCGACGACATCTACGCCCTATTCCAGCGCTCCCAAGAAGAAGCCGATCATCGCTTTGCCGAGGCCGATAGTCGCGCTGCAGAATCCAAAATAGAAGCCTAAATGCGCAGAACATAACCTATGCATGATTACCCGCTTTGATCATATCGGCGCATAGCCAGAACGCTATCTTCCATCATCCAAAAAATTGTGTATTAGAGAAACTTGCGATCGCACCAAGGGAATGAATCCTCAGCTTTCCGTCCTGCGATCTCCGCATTGACAGCATCACTCAACGTGAGTAAATGCAACTCAATATTCTCATCTTAAATATTTACTTAAAAAAGTGTGATCGCGAATTATAAATATTATGAAGAGAAGAATGATCATCGGTTTTCGCGATCGCGTTTAGGAATTGATTCTAGATACTATAACGAACTACCATTATTAACTAATGAGTGTGGATTTTTATGAATCAGGAAGAAAACTGGCATCAAAGTAATGAGAATTACTTAAGGTTAGCACTGGAATGGCTACGTCTGTGTTTACAACAACTTGCCGACAATGAAATTATAACTACAGATATAGAGCAAGCATATCTTGCGATGCAAACCGTTGCAGCTAGAGAACCTTACCCTGCTTTGGTATATTTAAGCCACCGATTGGGACTTAACTCTTTTGAGCAAGGAGTTTTGCTATTATGCGTCGGCATGGAACTAGATAGATCGATTGCTGGTTTATGTGCTAAGGCGCAAAACGACGGGCACAGTCCCTATCCGACCTTTGCTTTGGCTTTTTCCTTGTTTGACGAACCAGCATGGGATATCGTTTCCCCAGAACGTCCTCTACGTTACTGGCGTTTGCTTGAAATTAATCAGGTAGGACATCAACCCTTAATTACCAGTGCTTTACGAGGGGATGAGCGAATTATCAATTATGCTAAAGGCTTACATTATCTAGATGAGCGATTGTCAACTTTGGTTATGCCAGTAGAGCCGCCCAATGACATATTACCACCTTCTCAGAAAACCATTGTGGAGCAAATTATTCACCATCTTCAACAAACTACAGGGGAGCATTTACCAATTATTCAGTTGTTGGGTACAGATAGCCCAAGTAAACAGCTAATAGCTAGCCATACTGCTGCAGTACTGGGCTTAAAACTTTATCGTTTACCATCTGAATTACTACCAACCTCAGTTCTTGAACTGGAAACTTTCCTGAGACTATGGGAAAGAGAAAGCATCTTGATGCCAATTGTCCTTTATCTAGATACCCAAGAGCAGCAAAATCCAACTACAAATGGTTCTGCTTCCTCACTCAAGCGCTTTTTGTTACGCTATCAAAGTTTATTGTTTTTCGACACCCGCGAACCGCACTCGGAGTTAAGTAGAGCTAGTATCAGTTTTGATATTACTAAACCTACAGCCCCAGAACAACAAGCAGCTTGGACAGCAATTATTGGTGATTCTGGGTTAACCGAAACTGCCTCTCTTTTAGCGAGTCAGTTTAATCTTAATCTCTCTACTATTGAGCGTAATGCGGGGTTATTAAGATCGGAAAAGGTCACAGATAGGGTGGAGTTGCATAACAGCCTCTGGAATACTTGTTTAATTAGCACTCGTCCCCAATTAGATAACCTGGCTCAACGGATTGATACCAAAGCTACATGGGATGATATCGTGTTGCCTTCAGAAGAAATGGAATTGCTGCGTCAAATAGCTGCACAAGTTCGAGAGCGATCGCGGGTGTACGACAATTGGGGTTTTCGAGCGCGGATGAATCGGGGGTTGGGAGTGAACGCCCTTTTTGCTGGGGAAAGCGGTACGGGTAAAACCATGGCGGCGGAAGTGATTGCCAACGATTTACGTCTCAACCTCTACCGTATCGATCTCTCGGCAGTGGTGAGCAAATACATTGGCGAGACAGAAAAAAACCTGCGCCGCCTGTTTGATGCCGCTGAAGATGGGGGAGCCATCCTATTTTTTGACGAGGCAGATGCCCTGTTTGGCAAGCGATCGGAGGTCAAAGACAGTCACGATCGCTTTGCTAATATCGAGATTAATTACCTTTTGCAAAGAATAGAAGCCTATCGGGGTCTAGCAATCCTGGCGACTAATATGAAAAGCGCTTTGGATCGTGCTTTTCTGCGCCGACTCCGCTTTATCGTCAATTTTCCTTTCCCATCTCAGTCGGAGCGCAAGAGCCTGTGGCAGAAGGTATTTCCGCCGGAAACGCCCACTGAGGGGTTAGATTACGACCATCTCAAAGGTTTGAACCTAACAGGCGGTAGCATCCACAATATTGCGCTCAATGCCGCTTTCCTGGCGGCACAGGCAGAAAATAAAGTAGTGACTATGCCATTAATTTTAGCGGCAGCGCGAGCGGAGTATGCCAAATTAGAGCGACCGATTAACGAGCCTGATTTTCGCTGGAGGGTAAAGGTACAGTAATTGAAATTTAATATTAATTTTCAAATAGACGAGATAATTTTAGAGGGGGTATCCTTGTCCCGCAGCCAGAGAAACCGCCTGCAAGAGGCTCTAGAAGCAGAGTTATCAAACCTGGTGAGCGTCAATGGTCTCCCACCTCAGTTCCAGCAAGGGGGTACAATCACCAAATTGCCTGTAATCCCGAATCTAACCAAGGAAATGAATCCCACTCAGATGGGACAAGAAATAGCCCGATCGATTTACGGAGAACTGCAAAAATGAACCGTCAGCGAGTATATCAGTCTCGATCTCAGTCAAAAAGTAGCGGTATTGAGGTAAGTGGTGTTTTACAGAGGCGTGGGTTAGTTCGCACCGCTTCCGAGCCAACGAGGCAAAGCGAAAAAGAGACAAAGAAGCATTCTTGGTCAGAATCACCCTTAGAGAAGAACTATAAACCAGTCCCCGTGCGATCGCCTAAGGCGCGCTTTCAGCGAGCGCTGCCGGAAAATGAGGTCGAACCCTCCGTTGTCGGGGAGTCGGGTTTGAATCGTAGCTTTGTGAATGTGCCTGCACATGGAAATAGATTACCAGTTGTGCAGCGATCGCCTCAGCAACAGGCACAGTTATGGCAACACCCAGACACCGAAACCCCAACAGCATCGGTGGGAGATCGCGTGAGCCAAGGGAAAATCAACAAGACCGGGAATTGCCAAGTGTCGCCAGAGAGGCAGCGCCCCAACCAAACCGGCTTACCAGATCGTCTCAAAACAGGCATTGAAGACCTCTCCGGCTATTCGCTGGATGATGTGAGGGTTCACTACAATTCCGCTAGACCGGCACAACTGAATGCCTTGGCTTATACCCAAGGGACGGACATTCATGTGGGACCGAGGCAGGAGCGGCATTTGCCCCATGAGGGTTGGCATGTGGTGCAGCAGATGCAGGGGAGAGTACGACCAACGATGCATCTGAAGGGAGCGAATGTGAATGATGATGTTGGATTGGAAAGGGAAGCGGATGTGATGGGGGCGAAGGCGCTGCAGCAAGAGCATGGAGCAAGGAAACCCGACGCGCTTAATAGCGAACTAATTGCTAATGCTACAACCCCGAAGAAAAGCAGTGGCAAACCATTTTCACAACTACAAGCTCCTATCCAAAGACTAATTTCTGGACCAACGGTTTCCGGCCATTTCACAACAATACCAAACGGAACACTGGTGCCCACTTGGGATAACAGCGCTAACGTTTTAACCACTAAGTTCCACATGAACGCGACCTTCGATGTGCCCAAATCAACCAAAGGAGGACGAGGTGAATATAGACAATACATCAAGGGCTATTTCAAAACCAACGGAGTATTAGATGACCACACACTAATAGGCGCAGAAAAGCTAGACGCTAACACATGGAAAGAGGATGGAGACGCAACTGGCGGGTACGGCTACCATAACTCGCAAACAACGGGCAACAAGTACACCGAAACCAGCACAGGTAAGGAAATGTACAAGGGCATCGACAACCCAGAATCTAATACTCCGTCGGTTGGAAAAGAGGCGGAAATGAACCTGAATTTTAAAGGGCAATTGGTCGATGCAGATGCGAAAGGGGCAACTACTTCTGTGATTGTTGAGAAGACTTGGAATGTAATTGGTAAGGATACTCGGACTTCATAGCGATGAAAGCTGGAATAGTGCGATCGCCATGAAATGAAACGCACCATCAGAGTGTTAATTGTCGGATACGTTTATGGATTGTAACGTGTCATTTTTATGTTGATTCGGTGCGTTACGCTGTCGCTAACACACCCTACTGGACTGACACGCCTTAAATGTTGCTTTAGAAAAACGATATAATCCTGATAATTCAATGCTTTTACTAAAAATCTATTGCACTATCTTAGCTGTGTCAGTCTACTACTGAGGTACAGTGCGATCGCCCATGGAACGAGTAAACGAGATCGCAATTACTCAACCATTAAGATTTTGAATGCGATCGCTGATCTTGTATTTTCTGAAGTAAGTATTTTACATCAAATATTAAACAAGAAACTGCTTCTCTAAATGGTGCTTCCGAGTCCTTCGCGGGTAATCGTAAAGTCTTGTTTGTAACTTCCCTGCTTTAGTTTGTGAGTTACATTTTTGACGTAATAGAGTCCGTCATAGGTTGTACCGACACCCCGCAAAATTACTAACCTTCGTAACACCAGTGGAGTGCCGTAGCGTACTATATCTATTTCGCCTGTAATAGTTACTACATCATCCACAGAACTATCTACTATACCTTGTACATAGGCATTAGCTTCAGCCGTATCAACACCTGTTTGACAAAATTGTTTACTTTTGCGAGCAGATTGACTGGTTAGTGCGGGTTTGGCAGCTAGACGAGGGCGACTGCTCTTAGATTTGCCAACTTTTCGGATTTTGTTAGTCTTGCGATCCTGAACTTTCCCCTCGACTTCGGTTGCAGATAAACTGTTATTTTGCAAATTAATTGACTCAACGTTACTGAACGAACCCATATTTAACGTCAAGGGATTTTGAGGTTGAGAGTTTTGCTTTGGCGGTCCCCAATAAGCCGTGCTAGTAAGTGAAACTGGTCCGGGCGTGACGTAAAAAACGAAGCCGTAGCGTTTTCCTATCTTTTGAAGATATCTAAAATCCGTCTCATTACTTTGTAAGGGAATCCAGTTATTACGAGTGGGTCTGTCTTTTAGAGGAGGGTTAATTACGTTTGGCTTCAATCCGTACTTGGCATACTTGGCAATGATCACTCGAGCAATAGTGGCTTCATCTTGAGCTACGTAACTTTGTGATTTTTCTTCTAAGTCCATCATTATGCTGATATCTTCGCCAGTAATGGTGAAAGTAGAATCTCCTGGTCGCAGGCTGGGGGAAAATTGTTGGTTGGTAATGATACCGTCCATCAACACCTGAGCCTTAGCCCCTACAGTTACGATTAAAATTACGCGATTAAAAACCTGTAACAGGGGATTTTTAATCATCCGATAGTCTGCTAAATCCTTGTTTCCCGCTCGGCCTGCGCGAAAAACAATTTGAAAGCCAGAACTTCCATCGTCGCTTTGAGTTACTTCTACGGAGTCAATCTCTTCTACAAGGAATCTGGGAGCAGGGCTAGGTAAGCCTTTTCCAATTAGTACGGTTAGGTTAATTCCAAGGCTGGGCATAATACTTTCATCCTTATACCTGCGGTAGTGGAATGCGCAAAACCTTTCCAATCTCTGCGGTGAGGTCTTCTGGATTCATAGCATTGTTAGCATCACACACTTGCCAAAACTGCTCTGAATCTCCCAAGGTGTTAAAGGTTATTAGGTCGAGACGATCGCCTTGTACTACGGTTACTTCTTGCAACAGAGGCAGGTTTTGCCCTTGGGGTAAAAAGCGCCGACGTTTATAGGCTATTTTACGCTCGTCTTTAGTTGTGTATTCTGCTGTTTCTAGATCGTAATAACGGCTGGTAAAATCGAAGACCATAATTGATTTTTCCAATTGGGTTTAAAATATCAAAGTCCTGGTAAGGGACGTTCTATGTTAGCTAAACTAGAAACGCTTCCTAGAACAGCCATACCTTGCTTGACAGCATGATGCACGAAGAATAAATTCGAGCCGAAGCTTCCCCAGGGTAGATCGTTATAACTGAGAACTCGCAGATCGAGAGTTACCTTGGCTCGAATCGGATTGAGATTTACATCATAAGCTTCCTCGGTAATAGTAAAATTGTTGATGCGAACTGGTAATACTCTTTTAATGCCCCAAACTAACAAGGTCATAGGGGCTTCTGCGGGAATTATTTCTTTTGTTCCTAAATTTGCTGCTATCATTCTGGCCCCTACCTGAATGACACTCGGATAAATGAGGGTTTCTAAAGCTGCTAGTTCGGGATAGACACCTAGGGTTACTGCGGTGGGTTCTGCTTTTTCTAGTCGGTCGGTAGCGTCGAGTTCAATATCGAGTTTAATCGTTTCTATCGGCGCATCCTCCAGACGCAAGGCTTCAGTGCGAGCGCTGTCTTCTCCCCCAGCAATCTGAGGTTGAAGGGTGCGGGTTAAAGTTTCTGGATTATATTGGAAAATGAGCGTACTTACTACTAACTTAGTAGATGGATTAATCCCCACAAGCGCTCCTTTGAGCACTTTGGGTGAAACTTGAATGCTAGTCACAGCAATATAATGTCCTGTTGTTTTAGTTACTGCTTTGATTAAGTTCGACAAACTTCTGGGAAACAATTAAGTCTTTGCCGATAATATTGCCGAATATAGTCTTTTTCAGTTAGTGTTTGCTCTGGAATTTTTCATTGATAGACAATATATTAGTTGTCATCTGATTCAGGCATTTTTACCATTAACACTTCAAACTGGCATTTTTCTAGTTATTTTCCATATTTATACATATTTCGTCCAAAAAATTAATAATCTTTCATATTTTGTTGTCATGCTCGGGGTGTGGTCATTCGTCACAATTCAAGCTCGTGTGCCATTTGTCAAGTGCTTCGTTACGAAATATTACTAAGTGTTAAAGTGTTTGCTAATTGAAGCTCTTGAGATTTTCCGGCTTTTAGCGATTACTAAATCGGCAAGGCGATCGCTTATCTAAAAAATACAAACAAATAGTTGACCAATAAAAAGTTTGTCTTTTTGGTTATAATACCAACATGGCAATAAAAATCAGACTTAAAGAGGTTCGTAAAAAAAGAGGGCTGTCTCAAACTAAGTTGGCCCAAAAGCTTGATATGACCCCTCAAAATTTTCAAAAAATAGAAAATGCAAGGTCGAAATCTATCCCATACGACACATTAGATAAACTTTGCGAAATACTTGATTGCCAGGTTGAAGATATATTAGTCTATTCGTCTCAGAATTGAGGGTAATCGCGTATTTATGGCAAGTCCAACAGGAACACAATGGGAACAAGCAGTATTAAATAAGTTGACTAGTAATGGTGAACGAATTGCTGTCTTGGAAAGAGATATGTCTGATGTCAAGAAAGAGTTGACTGAAATGAACAAACGGTTGTCTGGAATAGAGAAAACTACAGAAAAAATCGAGTCTTTACTTGGTTGGTTGAAATGGATTTGTGGGGGAATAGTTGCGATCGCATTGTCTTTGATTGCTAATTTTGTTTATTCGCTAATTGCTTGAAATTGAGCTGGAAGCTCTAGAAAGTGAAATCGCGAAAATGTTAACTAATGGCGGGGTCGCTGAATATCAGATAAAATCGCCGAAGATGCCCTATCACATTTTGGATGAGCTTTATCAACAACGCGATCGCGCAGCGCCAGCCTTCGGCTGACCACGAAGTGGCTGCTTCGCAGATCGCCTTCGGATTCGGATTGCTCGGAGGAAGCGGGGTAGTGTTTGTGGTTGCAATATAGGTGTTAGTTTTTGTAATTTTTAAAAGTTGCAGTATAAGCAGCCTGTCCATAATCTTGAAATAATGCTGCTATGATTTAAATATCATAGGCAGATTAAGCATCCAAGCGAGAATCAACCGCGTCCAAATTGACGTAACTAAATAGCAAACTGCGGCAAAAGCAACAAAAAAAATGTGCATGTTAGATTGCAAAGTGCGGTTTTTGCGACTTATGATGAATACTAGACGGCAAAATGCAATAATGTACTCATTCTAAGAGGACTAGACTGCAGATTGCGGTTGAATATATAGTTAGTCTGTGGCACCCCCACCAGAAAGACTGAGAGCTTATTCCAGAGCTTGATTAATTTGAGGGTAGGCGCTTTGGGTCTGGATCTGGATAACTTGTCTCGCTCTACGATTCACTACCTACTATCCAACGTTTACAATATCTTTTCGGAAGTATTAATTTCTTGGAAGTTCCCAAATGCATAATAACGAAAACTTTAGCTACTAGTTACTCTTAAGTAACCAGTAACTAAAAATTTCTGGTACTTTAACTAATTACAACGACTTTTCAGAGCTTTTCT
>JAAUYH010024719.1_pt1 | contig 15452 bp, 9 predicted proteins | sample 7278061 | NCBI WGS metagenome assembly JAAUYH01 (sample SAMN14350203, study PRJNA611818) | marine sediment metagenome | isolation source: surface marine sediment (0.6m) | place: French Polynesia: Moorea | collected 2018-08
TCACATTGCTGTCATCCATGTCAGCAGTATCACTGTCTACCACTTCTGCGGCGCAAAGCCGTTATTCCACTATATTCCTACTTTGGTTCCACTTTTAGATTCTTTTCTACTATAGCATCATACCATTCTAGTCTATATAAACCATCCCAACCACTGACTTCTTGGTTACCGGTATACTAATTTGAGTCGCACCACTGTGCTTTCCCTCACACATTAATCAACGCGCTTTGAATCCTCTACTGTTTGAGTAGTCTTTGAATTTGCTACTATTATAAGATAAATTCAACTTTTTCTACTCAAAAAATTTATGTGTCCCTCCTTGTTTTTGTTTCAGCGAATTTCGTAAACCTACTTTCTCTTTTCCAACTTTACATTTAGTACCATCTTCCTTCTACCATTTAATTAAAGGTAGAAACTTGAAAGCCCATCAAATCACTTTTGCGTTGACTACGAAGATATTTCAATACAGCCCAGTGAGACAGGATCAGAAGATTAGAGACTGTCAGTCACTTTTTTGGACACCCGATGTATGTATGATTTTTCAGTGAACTCATATTAAAACTCTAGAAAAGGAATCCATTCGGTACTATTTCGAATCTTTCGATATATCATCTTCATATACAATTTCAGGAAACTCTATTACTTCGATTTGGAACGGTAAGACATGTCTATATCGTAATAATCGCTCGCAGATTCATTAAAGAGGTCACACAAGCCATATTATGCGATTGAACAAGTGATATCTACGCTAACGTGATTCACGATCAATTTAAGAAAAGATAGAAACGCGCCTTTGAAAATGTACAACCTTTATTTGCCTCAGCATGGATCAGTCTGATGAAAAGAAAGAGTAACTATGACCACAAGATTGAATATGTTCAGTCAGGTCCTAGTAGATTCAATAAATTGGCAAAATCAACTTGAGAAGCAATTTAAATCGACGAGTACTTCGTATATGTATCCGATAGATGTCAGCTGATGATCAACTGAAGTAAACGTCAGAATTATGTTCTTCAATTGAACTATCTACAGATCTGATCCAACTGATGTTGCACATTTCGATTAGAGGATTGATGTAACATGTCAATACATAAATCACAGCCATGGAACGCTTCTGAATTAGTCAGAATCCAGATCATATTTTGTATGGAAATGATTATTATTTTTTTGATAGCTAATTACATGTAGGTTTAATTTGGAAAAAACAGATGAAAAGATTGAGCCAACACATTGAAATGAGCTAGGAAAATTAGAAACAGTGCAATACGTATATGTGTTTACACCCATCTCCATCTCATTTTTAGACTAATTTTAAGTTCATTAAACAAAAATCTATCTATTCAAAACTCAGTTTAACTTTATTTTGGCTTAATAAAAATACTTCTCTAGACAAATTTTTCACTTAGCTTTCAATATTGGTACTTATTTTAGATCAGTCGATTCTACGGAGCCGTAAAGAGCCTGATATTTCACCTTGTGTACGCTTGAGTGCTTAAATATCAAACTTTATCCCAATTTTACATGCTTGCGTCACTAATTCAGTCCTTCGATGTCTGTCAGTTCTGGATTAGTGAGATTTTGAAATAATTCGACCCCATTCGTTATTTCAAACAGATGAAATTTATATACGCAATGAAATACAAGCTACTCTTACTGATTAGTAGTTCACTTTCCATATTAAATACCAAAACTATTTTTGGAATACTTGAAATAAATATACGTGAACCATCCATATTTCTGTCTCATGGTCGAATTTATCAATGAGGAATCATAAGATACCATCAAATTTCTGAAATTCTTTCTCCACGATTTATTGAGCAGGAAAATTTAAATGAAAATGTGTTAGTCTTGCTAAATATCCGTCTTAAACCATATACAGCTTTAGTCTAGATATCCGTTGATTCTATGATGTCATTATTGCATGAATATAGAATTGAAGAGTCTAATAGCTTCATTTTATTGTTTTGAGCCCCTTTTCTACAAACAAATGAAGAGCTAATTAATCGAATTTACCCGACGTCGAGACAAATTTCAATAATTTATGCTCAATCAAAGCTTTGAAAGTATAATACATTTGTCTCAGTACTACTTAGGACATCCCCTTAACGATATTTGTGATTCGTGATCCTAGAAGGATCAATTCATGTCAGGTTCATGACATAGAGTATGTTGTTGGGTGAAATATCACTGCAGCATTTATTTTAATTATAATTCGACTTACTTCGAAAGACATCGTTTGATGTTGATTAAGAAAGAGAGGCGAATCGTTCTTCAGTTATATTTCCAAAAAATGTTTATTGAAACTTTACATGTTTAGAGAAAGCTGAAATATGAAGAAAATCGTCTCAGATAGTAGTTGTTGAAATTGAATCGAACTGAACTATACCGAAAATATTAGAGGTGCAATGCTCTCTTTAACATTTATCTTAGCTTCAGTATGCCCTGAATTTCTCTAAATAGAGAAATGAATATGGTTGAATATACTCGTATGTCTGTAACCTAGAAGTCGATCGGCTGGACGAATATTTTAGTTCTGACCTGGATGAGCGGTCGAAGTATGATTAGGTCATATTAAGCTTAAAGAATACGACAATAAAGCATTGGCAACTTCCTAACTGCAATTCGGTAACACTAGGATATGTAAGTGCGGTACTGTCTAGTATGTGTTTCTCTGTCAAGCGATCGTCGTCCCTTCGTTAGTTTAACGTATTGGTTATTCAATTCAACACTATCTTTGTACAGCAGTGTACGGCACGCCACCTATAGCAGGGCAGTATGATATTCTATTGGTGCTCAATAACAATGGGCCTTGAAACTGTAAGTCAGTCAATTACAGAAGGTCAGTCAACTCTGCAATCCTGGTTATAGTCTAGTCTCAAGTACCGACTACGTCAAGAATTGTTCACTACGCATCCGGCACCGTTCGACGTGTGCTGGATCTCAGCTCAACAGTGGGATGGGTGTGGTTGGTGAAATAGACAGGCTTGTGATTAGCGCTTGGGCACCTGCGGGATTGGGTGGCGGTTACGTTGCCTGTGGAACTTATGCTGGGGCTATCGATCCATCCTTCGCCTCTGGTGCTTCTCTTGAATTACTGTCTGTTGATATCCAAAATTCTCGACTAAGCGTTGCAACCGAATGTAAAACGCCGGAAAAGTTTTGTTCTATTGCCTGGGGTTATCCGTTGCGTGCTCATCCTGCTGGCCTAATCGCTGGCGGGCTGAATGATGGTACTGTGCGAATATGGGATGCAGCTGGGCTATTGCGTTCACCAAAAGCTGGTACTGAAGACGAAGACAAGGGTGTGGTATTTGGCGGTTCGAAATTTCCGAGAAAACATGATGGTGCTGTGCGAGGCGTATGTTTTAATCCAAGATCGCCGCACATGCTCGCAACTGGTGGTGTGGATACGAAAATCCATGTTTGGGATCTCTCGAATCCTGCGCAAGGTCCCTCACTGAGTGCACCGGGTGCCCAACAAACAAATACCGGTCCCAGTGAGGAAGTCAGTGCTATTCAGTGGAATCTTCGCGTAGGCCACATTCTTGGTTCAGGTACTGCGGCAGGTGTATTGCGTATATGGGACCTTAAACAGCGTCGTCAAGTTATTAGCATTCCGAGCCCTAGTAGCCGTATGCGATGTTCAGGCATTCATTGGCATCCTGAAATCGCAACGCAAGTGCTAACTACTTGCGACCAAGACAATGGGTACGGTGCTCTGTTATGGGACTTGCGAAGCCCCTCTCAGCCCATAGTTTCGTTTAATGAGTTTGCACCTCGAGGTATCGCATCAGCTTCGTGGTGTCCACAAGATTCTGAAATGATTCTCTTCGCCACAAGGGAGCCCCGGAATGTAATCGTATCATCAAGCACAGGAAAAATCTTAACCAATCTTGAAATTGGCTCGTCGCCTAATTTCGATTTGCAGTGGTCCCCAAGAATCCCAGGGTTGTATCTTACTTCCTCTATTGACGCAAGACTCTCTGTCAAGTCACTACTCACCGCTGAGTCCGCCCGTTCTGTTTCCGTCGAAACTGCGAATGCGTTAGCTGAATCTTTCGGGGAAATGGCAACGGGCTTTGAAAGTGGATTACCTGAGCAGTCACCCCGAACTCTGACAAAGGAGACGAAAGTGTTTAGCATGGCTCGTCCCCCAAAATGGCTTTGCCGGCCTGTCTCTGTCTCATTTACATCCTCTGGTCACTATGCTGTGCTTTCGAAAAGTAGCGATAGAGATGTCACAATTGTCCCACATCAATTACCTCTGCTTGGATTCAAGCAAAGTCTCTCTGAATTAGACAAATCATTGGAACTTTTGTCGGCTGGCGACCCTTCCTCAGCTGAAAACCTGTGTCGGCAGTTTGCAAAAGACGCAGAACTCAAAGAAGATGTAATGGGCTTCGAAGTGCTATGTTGTTTGTTGCAGAATAATTCAAGGAAGAAATTACTCGAATATCTAGGCTACAGTGCAATCGAGCAGGGACAACTGGAAGATGAAAAGATGAAAAACGTGCGTGGGCTTGCGCGATCGGACCCTATCGCATTCCCGATACGAACAGTAGCTACAACTGTACCTGCTAATGGATCGCTTGGCAAAGAACCTCGTGATGGAAAGGATTTGGCACCTACAACGACGGCCTCCCCAATATCGGGTCCAGCCCCCTGGGATGATGTGGTGCAGGGGCAGGTGGGGAGTATCCTCGATGACAATACTGAGAACTTAAGTGTGAGCAATGGCCATATTCCCAATGAAGTCTCTGGGCTCAGTTCGAAGGTTGAGAACAATCATATAGACTTCGAGGGAATGTCGGAAATAGCGTTGAATGCATTGATTCGAAAGTCAGTTGTGGTCGGTGACCTAAGAAAAGCTGTTGAAGCTTGTCTATTTGCGGGTCGAGTAGCTGAAGCATTAGTCATCGCCCATGCCGGAGGATCGGCCCTGTGGTATAAGGCTCAATCACATTATCTTGCAATGTTAGAAGCGCAGAATACTCGGAATGTTATCGCTGCTGTCACCGGACCAATCTCGAAAATGCTTGACTTCATGACTACAATTGATGTGAAATCGAAAGATGCATGGAAGGAAGCACTTGCGATGGTTCTCACTTATGTTCCTGGAAGTGAACTCTCGGAGAAATGCACTGCTCTGGGCCTACGCCTTCTTCTCGATGGGCGAGAGGGTCCAGCGTTAGTTTGTTTCCTTTGCGCAGGTAACACAAAGATGGCTATTAGTGCTTGGAAAGGTGATCTTCCAATAACATCCAATGCCGTTTCAGCGAGCCAGGCCCGAATCGAAAGCCTCACATCACTGGCTCGAAAAATACGCTTAGTAACCGTTACATCGCTTGTGGGACTAGGAGAGTCGGACATTTCCTCGATTCGAGCTCTCGACGAGGTTAGTTCTGCAGTGCTTTGTGAAATCGGTGGCCTGCTAGCACTCAGTGGGAGTATGGAGGCTGCCGTCCCGTACCTAACTAATCTCGACCCGAAGACGACTGGTTTATATGGGACCGCAGGAGACATTTTAGCCATGATCGCATCTGCGTCATTTTCTCATAATGCGAGTAACACAAGAACTACACCCGAAAGTCATGTAGGAACCACGTTTGGTAATGATGGAGGTTACAGTGGATTCACTCAGCAGTATTACGCGACCCCAGCGTCCACTTCGGATTGGAGTCAACCTCCGTCGAGCGGTGTCCGTGCTCCGCCTGTGCCCGTTCCACAATCTCCCACTCCTCAACCCTCGACCTATACGTCCCGGCCGCAAACTGCGAATCGCACCATGTTCGACCCATACACCAGTGCGCCCAGCTACGAAACTACTGATTATGCTCCACCGTTACCGGCGGCGCCTGCACTTGCTGCTACCGGAACTTCAGGTTACACTCGACCACCATCTATTCCTGCTGCACCTGTTGCGACTGCAACCCCTATGTATGCCCCACCATCGCTACCACCTGCTCCTGCTACTTCAGTTCCATCACAGATACATGTTCCATCAACACCAACCGCACCAACACCGAGTTACCCATCACTGTCTCCTATGCAGCCTCTTCAAGCACAACCACAGCCACAACAACCTATGCAACCAATGCCACCCCCACCGCCACCTTCTACTGATGCTCCGTTGCCTACATCTTACCATGTGAAAGCGAAACCTGGAGACGGCCAGAGGTTACCACCTTCAGCTGAAGTCGCTGTTTTTGAAGAGCGTCGAAACAAGCAGCAGTACACGCTCCCTGGGGCCCCTAGTGGACCGCCTCGGAGAAGTCATTCGAGCAGTTCTTCCTTGTCTTCCGTTGGAAGTGAGCCCACTCCGCATTTAGACAAAGCCGATCCAAATTCAGTCCCATCAGAACAGCAAGTAGTCGTCAAGTCGTTGCGCGGGGCGTATTCATACGCCGTAAAACGGAATAACTCAATGATGTATAAGAAGAAGATGGATGATGTCAACAAGAAGTTAGGACGACTAGTAGTTTCGCTGAACAAAGGTGCAATTGAGTCGACTGTGATTCCTCACCTGATCCAAATCGGACAATTTATCGAGAAAGGCAAATACGATTCGGCTAGTGGTGTAGTTGGCACTTTAATGAGTCAGCACTGGGACAACAATTCGCAATGGATTCAAGCACTGAAAAGACTTATTGATTGTGTACTTAATGGACGTTAGTAACTAACATAAATTAGTCACCACTGCGCTTCATCAAATGAGCTTGGGATATGCGTTAAAGGATTCTACAGCAAAAGAGTTAATTTATACGCTCCCACTTTTCCTAACCGCCGACCCCTTCTGCAGTGTAACCTTCTAGACTGTCATAAGGTCGTTCTCTTTCTCCTTCAGGGCCGAATCAATTTTTTTCACATATCCATCCGTAGTCTTTTGCACTTCCACTTGAATGTCCTTACTCTCATCCTTACCAATTTCATTATCTTTCTCGAGTTTCTTCAGTTTGTCGATTGCGTCTCGTCTAATATTTCGAAGCGCAACTCGGCCTTCCTCTGCCATGGATTTCGCTTTTTTTGTCAACTCTTTTCGACGTTCTTGAGTCAGAGGTGGAACAGCCAGTCGAATGGTCGATCCGTCGTTATTCGGCGTTAGTCCGATATCGCTCTCCATTAAAGCCCGCTCTATGTCAGCGATACATGACTTGTCGTAAGGCTCAACAGTTAAAGTGGAGCTTCCACTCACAGAAACGCTCGCGAGCTGTTTTAACGGTGTCTCTGCACCATAATACTCGACAACAACTTTGTCCAAAATAGTTGGATTGGCGCGACCTGTGCGAATTGTATTGAACGAAGATCGAACACTTTCAATTGTCTTGGACATTCGTGTTTCCGCTGAGGGCAGAATTTCCGACACGGCAATTTCTGCAGTACATCGAATTTTAGAACGCGAAATTTGCTTCGGGGTTGACATTCTAATACATCGTCGATAACTGATACAATGGACATAAGCAGGATTTCCAAGAAAAATTCCGCTCTTCAGCGGCGCCGCATTCACGAACGTCAAATGTGACTTCATCTTGTTGCAGTCGAGATGTCATGCAACGAGATTGAAAACACGCCTAGGTTCATTCCAACACCTACTTAGCAAATTAATGTGGAATCACTTCTTCCAATAATGAACTTTGAAATTCGAAATAAAGCATAAAGACTCCCCATAACACCTGGAAATCGAAATGTCCGACGAACTGTGCCTGTATAAGTCCGATAAACATAGTTCGTTTGTGCAGAATACTGCCTCTATTTCACTCCGTTCTTTTGTATCTTAAACGGGTCCTTTCTTGTGTGCTTGACGGGTGGCAACGGCCTCTATCTAGAAATATGTCTCGTAAACTAAATTTATTTTACAGTACAGTTTTGAATGTTTTTCTGTATCAACACAACATTGTTCCTTAACACAGGTAACTCGTTTTAATCGCTTTTAATCCCCTTGCACTGTAATACTGCGTACGGTAGCTCGCAGCATACCCAACAGTTACACAACAGTAAAAACATTACAAAAATTAGTGTTAAATTGATTTTTTTTCAAGTAGTGGAGTGGATATGATTTATGAATTTGACACAAGATTAAAAATCATTGGCGGCCTTGTTGAATACAGGGTGTCCTCGTTATAAGCCACCCTGACTTATTGACACACCTCGAAACAAGCCACTGGCACGGTTATGACAACGATGCACAAAAATGTGAAAGGCACACCATGCAATAAAGCGCAAACTGTCACCTGTGTGCGGTGTAACCTTACAGCCGATATCGGAAAGGCCTTCGGCTTCTCTGATTCTGTTCATAAAATTACTAAGCTCCATCACGTAGTTACCTAGACCATTACTGGTAGCGTTATGCTAAACGAGATCCATCCCGATTTAGAAGTTACTTATGGAAGCTCAACGAGAGCGCGACGTTCTCGTTTCATGTACATTGTGGGCATGACGCTCAATCCTCATACCGCGCGTACAGATCAATCCCGCCGGTGGCTCAGTATCAAAATACGAAAAAGTAGCAGATATTGTGCATGCTCAGATCGCTCAATCTTGCAATTTGACAAGTGGAATACGTATATCAATACTGAGTCACTATTGGTCAATACGGGCTCAAATTAAGCGTCGACCAATCAATTGAAAATTTAGCTAAAAATAGAGCTATTTTTGGTACTGTAACATGTTTTTCGCTCAAATCTTTGCGGCATACAAATCAGAGATAAAAATTAATTATATTTCAAGGTGCTCTATAGCGTGCAGAATTTCAAAAAAGTTTACATCCACGATTATTGATACTCCTCGTTAAAAGACACTGGCACAGGGAGTGGCTTATAAAGAGGACACCCTGTAAAGAATTCAGAGGTGGCAAACGAAAATGATCATCCGAATCATAAAAAACGTTTGATTGCAAAACAGTAATACTATCTAATATGAATGCTGTATTTTCAAAGACATACACATACAACAACTGTATCATTGCAAGGTTAGGTTATTGGGCTTTTGAAGTTAAAAGGTTTCCGGCGTCATAATCGTCATTCCGGTTCTAGGTTCCGAAAACATGCTCAACTTGCGCAATATTTCATTTTTGCGCCGCTACTATGTATGGATGCTGAGCCTGATGACCCGAATTGCATATTGGGGAAATCTGAGTAATCGTCAACCAGTTGAGAGAAAATTTGACGAACAGAGAATTCGCCGAATCAATTCTGAACTAGAACGCGGCCCGGCCCTGTGGAAGGACGCGTTTCTTACATACTCGAGCTTTTCATCGTCCACTTTAGAGTCTAACGAGTGCCCGGCTTTTAGGCTCACGGATCTTACACCGTTTGTTTCGGATGGCGTTGAAGCCGTTGTTGGAGATACCTTGACACGATGTTTCAATGCAAGCTCCCCTGATCCCTGGAACTTCTTGACTCGTTCAGCCCCTGTAACGCATAAAAATTTCACGCCATACTGGACTCTTCTCTGGCTTGTTGGGGTATGGGTGCGATATTGTTTTCTGTTGCCTATTCGTGTAGTTGTACTTGTCGCCGGCATTTTTGTGTTTATTCTTGGTTTTTGTTGTACCTTTTTATTGCCGAAAGATTCCAAGTTCACAATTTCTACCCGCAAGTTCATGATTCGGTTTTTGTGTTCCGCCGTTGTGGCGTCTTGGTCGGGTTACGTTAAGTTTCATGGGCAAAGACCGAAACCGCGAGCAAATCAGATTTACGTAGCTAACCACACTTCGCTCATCGATGTATTTGTGTTAGTCAAAGACTACAACTTCAGCTTCATCGGTCAGCGCCACGGTGGGCTTGCAGGATTTCTAGAAGATATACTGCACACTGCCCAGGACCACGTATGGTTTGACCGTGAAGAAGGACACGACCGTCGTAGTGTTCATCGATTATTGAAGGACCATGTTACTGACTCGAAAAAAGAACCTATGCTCGTGTTTCCTGAAGGGACTTGCACAAATAGCGACTATTGTGTTATGTTCAAGAAAGGTTCCTTTGAGCTCGATTGTACTGTATATCCTATCGCTATGAAATACCGGAAACGATTTGGTGACCCTTTCTGGAATTCGACAACAACTAGTTTTCCTCGCCATCTGTTTGATCTCATGACTTCTTGGGCACTAGTTTGCGATGTCTATTATCTTGAACCGATGACTATGCAGCAAGGCGAAACTGGAATTCAATTTTCTAGTCGTGTGCGGCAAGCAATTTGTGAGAAAGCAGGTTTGACATCATTGAATTGGGATGGATTCCTAAAACGACATCAAATCAACCCCAAATTTCGGAACCAGAGACAGAAAGCACTTTCAGAAATTCTGCGTTGCAGACTCGATGGCGGACTATCAACAGTTCATGGACAGGTTACCGACAATAACATATTGCTGCAAGTGCTAGCGGGAGGAATTGATTTGGATACACTTGGCCTGAGTAAACTGATGCAAGATGCGCAGGCTATGTTTGATGGAGATGGAAAACTTATCCGAGACGAACGAGACAAAAATGAAGGAAGTTTACGTCGTCGTTGGCGTCGTTCTCGTCGACATAGGAATGAGGATGGTAGTGGTTTGCTCCGACGGGCAGAGAATACAGCACGGGACGTCACAAAATGGGTCATTGGAATTTGTATGTTCTCTGTTGCAGTCTTTGTAACATGGCGCTTTGTGGGCGTAGGCTGGATTACCTACTTGACTATCCGATAGGCTGAAGTAAATATCTGGTTTGGTGAGAAAGATAAGTTTGTACAAACAAATTCAATTTCGATAAAGCGATCCAGACCTGTCGCTACATACGTCCTATCCATGATTCTACTCTGGTGTAGGTGCGAAATCATCCACTATGCGTTGTGGTCGTCACACCAAGCATTATCACGGCGAACTTCATCGAGCTCTTCAGGGGTGAAGTCATTTTCAATATCGAACTCGGCTCGAATTTGGTCGGGTGTTTTGCCTTTGATCATATCAGCAACAGTCTTGCAAGTCAAGTCGAGCAACGATTGTATGTCTAGGAAATTAGCGGCCTGCACGGAGAGGAAAGAGACAGGAGTTAGTAAACAGCGGTATCAATATTATGAATTAGACACGAATAATAAACGTACTAGAATTAGTTGGAAAAGAGTTGACTTGTCAACTTGTACGAAGTTCTTCTGCCAACGCTCGGCTTCCTCCGGGCTCGTCTGGTTTGTTTCTTGGTGATGATGAAATTTGCAGTACTCAACCACTTTTGCGAGAATACGGGCATCTACCTCACCCATTGGAATCTCCATCCCGTCTTGTTCAGCCACATCCTCGAGCATGCCCTTGACGAAATTAATTTGGGTCGCAACAGCCTTGTCAACTTCGAAAATAGCGCCATCTTTGCTCTTCAACTTAAGCTTGACAGCACCACCTGATGGGCTTGCCACGTCGGTCATCTTCACTTGAGATGTGCTGAAATAGTTTACTTCGTGCTCTGTACAGTACACAATACAGAAGTTCTGATTGCTTCGATGAAGATTTTTGATTTCCGAACTCTTCGAAATGAAGCTGTCAAAAGGCAAGATAGAGCAACAAAAATAGAAATATCGAATCACGGAAACCACATGTTACAGTACAGTACTCATAAAATAAGCGTTTCCACTACGATGGCATTTAGAGGGTACCGTACCATACTCCTGTACTTTACAGTACTTGTACACGTACAGTAGGTGAACAAAAGTGTAGAACACCTTAATCCGAAGCACTTCCAGCAATGACTAAACTAGCCGAAATTTAACATGAATTTAGGGTTTCGTTTTGCGAAACTCTGATAAAAGTCTTAAAGAAAACGAGCTTCACCGACACCAGAAAAATTTTGAAGTCAATCTACGGTAGGGAATCCAGTAGAAGTCCTGTTTACCTCTGTATGTGGGATTACTTGTAACTCTACTGCTTCGCAAAACGTTTTGTAGACTTGAATTTCATGCAATTGCATCAGAGAATACTGTACTGTTTATAGGTAATCCGCCTATTTTTGAAGGTTTCAAATGAATAGCTGCAATCAGCAGTTAGTTGTGACTACATCAGATCGCAGCTAAAAATTTTTTATACAGATGTGATACAGAGCTACATTCTCTCTAGATCTGGTGTACATAATGAAGTTGGATTAATTTTCTGCCGACTGTAGGCTCGTTTTTTCGAACACTTCTATCTGAGTTGCACGAGACGAAACCCTAAATTATTGTTAAATTTCAGCCCGTTTAGTCATTGCTGGAGGTTCTTCAGATTAGAGTGTTGTAAACTTTTGCTAATCCCCTTGTGCGGTAAGGTGTCAAAAGTCTGAACCCCCTAGATTTGAAATAAAATTTATGGTATCATATGCTAGAATAGAAAATCTCAGTTTAACGAAACACTCTGTCAATCCAAAATCCGAATTGGACATGGGTCGCATCAGTGGTTCTAAAAATGCGTCTGCTCAACAAAAAACAAAACTATTACTATTTATGAGGCTGGTCTGACGCAGAGTGAGATTGCCAGATATTATAAAATGTCCCGGGAATCAGTTAAAAGTATTGCAAGACGCAGTGAGAAGAATATTAACACTAGTACTACTTAAACAATTGGACAGAAAAAAAGTTGACGACCGAGTAACACAGCCATTTACTGAATTGCGTGCATTTACATAAGAAGAAACCTTTATATCTCATTGCGCTGCAGTACCGTACACCCAATGGAGAGAAAGTATCTATGAGTACTATTTGAAGATATCTTTATAAAAACGAAATTCGTAGCTACGTAGTTCCAGTTAAGCCTTCTCAGTTTACAATCATGTAACCACTCTCTTGATTTGTTGTATGGAAAGAGAACATTAGACAACACAATAATGGGATACAGTAGCTTTCAGTGGTGAGTCATCATTTACTTTGCGTCCGGTCAAGAACCATTCACTTGTGTGGAGGAAAGTGGGGACAGGTTACGAAACAGACAACATTGTTTCTACGTTTCAGTCCGGTAATGCGTCGTTGTGCATATGGGGTACGTTTTCCAGTCATGGACAAAGTACTCTCGCACGTATTTCTGGAACTTTGAATTAATTCAAATACATTAAGATCCTAAGGTGATACGTACTACCACTCAAGAAAACAAATCATACTGCAATTTGAGATCTATCTATCAACATGAAGGGTGCGGACCGCACCGTGCCAAGAGAGAGAGACGTAATTTTTGAATGCAAACGATGTCAACGTATTGCCTCGGCCAGCCAAAGTCCAGACCTCAATCCAATGGAGAATGTTTGGATACGTATTCAACCCAAATATCCTAATACTGCCTTCTAACTGTACGCACAACTATTTGAAATATGGAGTAGACTATCGGCGACTACTTCACTAAATTTTCTCAATCAATGACGAAAGGTTGCAAGATCATAAAAAACGTCAGTGGTTGCTCCTGTAAATACTGATAGTACGTAAAAGTAAATTCAATTGGCTGTATAAATTTGTATGTGTGTTTATCGGAATCTTGGGTTCAGACTTTTGGCACCCCACTTTACAGTACCCCAATTACTGAAAAAAGTCTGGCGTTTGGGTATTATTAAGACCCTGGTCAGCGAAATAACCCCATGTTTCCTGTCAAAGTGCGCGCCAGATCCTATAGGCTGTAGGCTATTTAATTCATGATTAACAACCTGATTGGAAGTTTTAGTTTCTGAAAATTTCGGACTTTGGTCATGAGGAAGTTGCGTCCATTTAATTTCTCATTGGAGAATGTAATAACAAGAACTTTATTTTGCCGAAACTTAAAATCCAACAAAACATCAAGTTGGTTAGTCTGAACCATCATTTGGGCTATGATTTGCCCGTTCAAAGATTTCATAGCAAAATCAAGCCAGTGAAATGATGTTCTCCTCTCTCTGCTAATTCGCTCATCCTTCTCACATTGCCCGTTCTAAACTTATTGAATTCTTCCAATTGTTCGATTCTGACTAACTTGATACTCTATTGGCCGCTAAGTTACGACTACATGAAGTCTATTGTTAGCACATTCCTCTTTGAGAAATTAAAGGGATGCAGTCTCGTCATGATCAAAGTCTGAAATTGTCAGAAACTAAAACCTTCAATCAGGTTATGAATGATGAGTTAAATACTTTACAGCCAACAGGACCTTGAACGCGCTTCGACAGAAAACATGCGGCTATTTTCCAGACCAGGGTCTTAAATGGAAGATCTGTGGATAGGTTCTTGGAGGCAGACCTTACTCAAGTGAACGAAATCATAAGGAGATGTAAAAATAACATCTTCGCTGAAAAGATTAAATATGAATCATATTTTGTCAACTTTGCAGACCAGTAAAAGAATTATGGCTTCATCAGTTCGAAAAATGCATTTTAGGTAATAAGTGATGCTCAAAATAGTACTCGAAATATATTTTCGATCTACAAATAGCAGGGATACGTAGAAACTGGTATTAGATTGAGCCGGTTCATAGTTTGCCCATTTATGGAAACCGAAATGTAACTATACAAGTCATATATAGTACAGTATTGGATCATTTCCTAAACGCTTGTTAATTTTTCTTCACACCAACCGGGGATTTTCGCTCAATAAAAATGTTCCGTAATTCGATACTCAGTCGGTCCCATAAATTTCTCAATTCTGTAGCTGTGCGGACCGGTTGTAGACCGATCGCGCATTCGACCTACAGTGTCCCTCGCCCTGTCCTTAGTGAATACCGAAACGAAGGGAACAATGTTCAATTCAAAGCGAACTCCTACAATTTATTCACGCGAAACGGGCCAATTACTCAAGAAAGCACTAAAACACGCTAAGAATTGGAAGGACCAGCGCGTTTGCGATGCGTATTCACTCCCTGCCCCACTGTGCGGTGGCGCTGACACTCACTGTGCCAACTTGACTTCCCACATCTTTTCTTCGTGCACAAGAATATGTCGCACAAACCACAGTAGTCTTTGTCTCGATTCCTCCGCGGTTTTTCTTATTGTTAACGTTGCAGAGTGCGCAGCGTCGGTAAAACGATACTTGTGTTGATTTATGTTCACCTGTGGCCAACCTTATCTTCCTTCCTTCGTCTTCGTTAAGCCATTTCAAGCGTTGCCCCTTTCGTTGTCGCGTGCTTCAAACAAACGGTCCATGCTCGAATTGGTAGGTGTCGGTAGCGGAGGAGGTGAGTGTTCTTCCAGTATAGCGGTGACGGAGCCCACTGAACTGTGTGGGCGAATGGAAGACATGGCGTAGCACAATATTTGTGAACAACAGAATCTGACCTGTATTTATACTGTACCATTGAAATGGGCCCTCATAGATTTCTTGCCGTATACGAGTGAGTTTTGCAGTATCTCTGCAAATTTTATAGGTGAGGACACGAAACGATACGACGCGGAATGTCTTGTAGTTAAGACTGCAGGGAAAGATAGAGCGAATTACTAGAGGAAGATTAATTTTGAACATATTTTCGACTAGGATGACGAGCTATGTGAAATTGATTCTTCACTGAATAA
>JAAUYH010079852.1_pt1 | contig 15451 bp, 3 predicted proteins | sample 7278061 | NCBI WGS metagenome assembly JAAUYH01 (sample SAMN14350203, study PRJNA611818) | marine sediment metagenome | isolation source: surface marine sediment (0.6m) | place: French Polynesia: Moorea | collected 2018-08
ACCGTGACGTTATTCGCGATCCTGGTATCGGTACCGTTGGCGGCGGCAATCATTTTGTCGAAATTCAAGTGGTGGACGAGATTCTCGACCGCCAGCGCGCCTACGCCTGGGATGTGCGCCGCGGCGGGATCACGGTGATGGTCCATTCGGGCTCGCGACTCGTCGGCGTGCATGTTGGCAATACATGGATGGCGCGGGCAAAGTCGGCATGGCCGGTGGGGCATCGACATCCCGGTTCGGAAATATATCCTGTCCATGGCGCCGATGCCGCCGAGTATCTGACCGCGATGAACACGGCCGCCAACTACGCCAGCGTCAATCGCCTGCTGCTGGGCGAGCTTGTTCGCCTGCGCATGCGCGAGGTCTATGGCGAGGATCTGGAGATACCGCTGGTCTTCGACGTGCCGCACAATATCGTGCTGCGCGAAGGTGAGCGCTATATTCACCGCAAAGGGGCAACACCCGCTCACACAGGCCAACCGGTACTGATCCCAGGCTCAATGGGACATCCGTCGTTTCTCATGGTGGGCCTCGGCAATGAGCGCTTCTTGAGCTCGGCATCCCACGGCGCGGGACGTGCTTTGACGCGGTTTGCCATGCGGCACAAAAAGAATCAAGACGAGCTGGGCCTGCGAGGTGTGGAATGCATTACGCTCAAACGCGAGCGTCTGGTGCAAGAAGCGCCCGCGGCATCATATAAGCCGATTCAACCGGTGGTTGATGTCCAAACCGACGCTGGCATTGTGGCCCCAGTGGCGCGATTGCGCCCGCTGTTGACGTTCAAGGCATGCTGCTGCTCGGCCGTCTCAAGCGGTAGAGGGCACTGATGGTTCGCCCGGTGGCAGAATCACGACGAAGAGACGACTCGAGCGCGGCAGGGCCGTCGTGGACCGAGCCGATCGCTGGATCCAACTCAGGAAGGCTGTCTGCTGTGTGTTCGCTTTTGTTCCCGCCAGACGTCGCTCCTGGCGCAAACGCGATGGCCGACTACTCAAGCGGCGCCCTTGCCAGGGGGAAGCGCGTCGAGCCACTGCATATAGCGTGGAAGTAGCTGGTGCCAGTCCGGTATCTCAATACCCAACTCGGCAAGGGTGTCGACGAACTCGTTGGTGTCGAACTGCGGGGCACGCCCCGAGGTGACAAGCTGGGCAATGACGTCACCGTTTTGCAGCCGTGTCTGCAGGAGCGGCTGCAGCACCTCGAGGTCGTGACGACCTTCTGCCCGGGCGAGGGCATTGACACGGTCTTGCCAGACGTCAAGGGAGACTTCGTCGAGTGAAAAACCGGCACCGGTCAGGATGGTGTGGGCTTCTCCGGATCCCAGAGCGTCTGGCGCAGAGTAGTGATGAATCCCTGGTGTGTCGTTCCATACCCGGTGCACCACCACCCGAGCGACGGTATCCACGGGAATAGCAATGAACTCGAAAGCGCTGCGGGGGAAGCATCCGGTTGCCAGGCATCCTCGGAGTAGCGTCGCCAAGAGATCGTGGTCGTTCCAGTCTCCTTTGACGCTGTGTCCAGCGATGGGGCCAGGCCGGTGGATCGTGAATGGGGCGCCAAGGGATGCGGCCTGGGCGACCAGTGCGTCCGAGACCCACTTGCTCGCGGCGTAGCCCGAGAAGAACTCACTGCACGCCTCTGCCGGGCAGTTCTCGGAAAGCGTTCGGCCGTCGTAGTAAGACGGTTCGTCGTATACCGACAAGCTCGAGATCTGATGAAGGGAGGCTGCCGCCTCGACCGCGAGGGCGATGGCCGTTCGGGTTCCCTCGACGTTGACATCACGCAGCAGCTCATACGGTTCCACGAAGTTCACCCGTGAACCGTTGTGCACGATGGAGTCCACGCGATCTGCCAACGACTTCCAGGCCTGGTCGTCGAGGCCCCACTGGGGGGCGCCGAGATCTCCGGAGACCCCGTGCAATCGGGTGCGGGCTGCGTCCGGGTCGATGCCAACGGTGCGAGCCAGATCGTGCACCCGTGCGAGGGTGGCGTCGTGGTCGCGGCTCCGCACCAAGCAGACGACGTGAGCGGACGTGTGTTCGATGAGCTGTTTGAGGAGCTGCTGCCCCAGGAATCCGGTTGCCCCGGTCAACAGAACGGTTTCTGGATTCGCTCGGCGTGCCCCGTAGCGGAAGGAGAGACGTGGCAGTCCCTGCTGCCGCTCCTGGTTGTAGTCGGTCTGTGGGCGTCGCGCCTCCGCTGCACCGCCGCTCAGTGCTTCCGCGAGCCGCGTGGCGCTGCGATGCTGAAAGATCAACCAGGGGTCAGGGGCGCCGCCCCTGAGCGCGGCGATGTTCTCGGCTACCCGGAGGGCAAGGAGCGAATGACCGCCGGCGTCGAAGAAGTCATCGTCTGCGGCGAGGTCAGCATGCTGCAGTTGGCGACGCAGAATCGACAGTATGGAGAGAGTCTCTTCATCGAGTCCCGCGTCGGCCTCGGGGGACGCACTCGCCACGCTAGCAACCAGGTTCTGCAGTTGGTTGCGGTCGATCTTGCCACTCGAATTGAGCGGCAGCCGTTCGAGGATGTTGAACCGGCTGGGAACCATGTAGGACGGAAGGATGCTGCGGCAGTGGCGTCGGAGTGCGGCTTCCTCGGACATGCCCCCGCTGGTTTTGGCCGCCGCATTGTGTGCGTCCGCCCGCTCGACGTGGGCAACCAGTGTCTTGCCTGCGCCTGGGGACTCCGAGCACACCACAGCGACCCGGGCCACGGCTGGGTGGTCTCCGAGGACATGCTCGATTTCTCCGAGCTCGATCCGAAAACCGCGGATTTTGACCTGCTGGTCATCCCTGCCGAGGAGCTGCAGGCGCGTGCCGTGGAAACGACCGCGATCGCCGGTTCGGTACACGCGCTCGGTTTCTCCCCGTAGGGAGACGAATCTGCTCTGCTCCAGTTCGTCGTGCCCGACGTACCCCGCGGCCACGCCGATACCGCCGATGGCCACCTCACCTCGGGCACCGGGAGGTACTGGTGTGCCCTGGTCGTCGACCACATAGATCTGCGTGTTGTGCAAGGGCGTGCCCACGGTTATCGCGCCGTTCTCAATGCACGCGGGGGCCACGCGTCCTGCCGTAGAATAGATCGTCGTTTCGGTGGGGCCGTACGCGTTCCAAAGAGAAGCGCATCTGCCGACGACCTTGCGCGCGAGCTCAGGGGCCAGGGCCTCGCCCCCGCACACGGCCGTCAACGATGGCGCGCGGAACCCGGCAGCACACAGCAAGGCAAAGGTCGCCGGCGTGGCTTGTAGGTGGGTGACGTCGTGGGTGGCCACTAGCTCGATGAGCTGCGATGCGTTCCGAGCCTGGTCTGGGCTTGCTAGCACGAGCCGGGCTCCTCGGGACAGTGGCAGCATCACTTCAAGGGTGGCAATGTCGAATCCGATGGTGGTGACCGCCAGCCACGTTGTGCCGTGATCTACGCCGACCAGGTCTCCGATCGACTCGAGGACGTTGGCCAGTGCCTGGTGCTTGATACGGACGCCCTTGGGCTTCCCGGTGGAACCCGAGGTGTACATGATGTAGGCGAGCTGGTCGGCTCCGGGAGACCGGGCGACGGGTTCGTCAACCGCTACAGCTGGCGTGGGCGCGCTGCGGAGCACATGGGCCACGCTTGCGTCGCTGAGCGCCGCTTCGATTCGCGCGCTGGGCAGCTCTGGATCCAGGGGAACATAGGTCGCCCCTGCCTGCAGGGTCGCAACCAGCGCCGCCACGAGGTCGCACGACCGCGGGAGCACCACGCCCACGCGATCTTGGGGGCCCACGCCTGCGCCCTGCAGTTCGAGGCGATAGTCGCGGGCCCTTTCAGCAACCTCGTGCCCGGAGTACCAGCGCCCGTCAGCGAACAGGATCGGTTCGTGTCCGGCTTGCTTTAGTGCCTCGGTGAGCTGAGTCGTGACAGTGGCCGGAACCGGACGTTGAGGGCCGTGACGCTGCGCGAGCCATTGCTGGGCCGTCGGTGATGGTGTGCCGAGCCTGGAGATTGCGGTATCAGGGGACCGGGTGGCCGCGGCGAGGATAGACGACAGGGTGTCGAGCATCCACGATGCCGTGCCCTGCTCGTACAGGGACGTGCTGTACTTGAGCGCAAGCTTCACCTCGCCCCGGAGCTGTATCACCTCCAACGTGAGATCAAACTGACCCGCCTGTTGGACGAGAGGAAAGCCCTCGAGTTCGAGTTCGCCCCAGGCTGTGGGGCTTGCGATGTCCGGCGCGAAGAGACCCCCTTCGGGTCCGAATGCGTCGAGCTTCTGGTAGAGGAAGAACGCCTGAAACAGCGGACTACGGCTCAGGACTCGCTCTGGGGCGCTGGCCTCGACGACCCGGGCAAAGGGGACTCGCTGTCCGTCTAAGGATGCAAACAGCCGCCGCCGGACCTGCCGGGCTAGCTCCTCGAAGTCGGGATCACTCTCGAGATCGAACCGCAGCGCCACCGTGTTCGCGAAGTGCCCGACAGTCTCCATGTCCGCGGGGTCGCGTCCCAACGTGGCAGTTCCTACGGTGATGTCCGCTCCGGCGCCGTAGGTTTGAAGCATGACCACATAGCCCGTCAAGAACACGGCTGCCGGGCTGACACCCCAGCGTGTGGACAGTTCCTCGATGGCCCGGGCGGTGCTCGGGTCGAGCCTGCGAGTTACCTGGGCGCCCTCGTCGGTCACGAGGGCGGGGCGTGGGAAATCGGTCGTGATGCCGAGGGGCGGCGGTGGCGATGCGAAGCACTGGCGCCAGTCTTCGAGTGCCTCACGCCCCGCAGGGCTGTCGAGCCATGTCTGCTGCTCGACAACGTGGTGTCGGAAGCTGCGTGGCGGGGTCCGGGGCAGCTCGGCGCCCTGATAGGCGAGCGTTGCCGCCCGGAGTATCAGCGCCAGGGACCAGCCGTCGCAGATGCTGTGGTGTACGGTCCACAGAACGACGTGGTGATCGCCTGCGACGCGAAACAGTCGCAACCTCGCCAGGGCCTCGTCTTCGAGGTCGAAGGGTTGCCGGTGTGCCGCGGCGACGCGCTCGGCCAGCTCGCTCTTTGTAGATCGAGTGCATGCATAGTCGAGTCGCTGGTGGCCCTGGACCCGGAACTCGACCTGCGAGTTGGCGGTCGTCGCTGCGTCGGTGGTCGTCGCTGCGTCGGTGGTCGTCGACTGAAATCGCCCGCGAAGTATCGGGTGGTAGGTCACGACCCGCTGAAATGCGCCTCGCAGCCGTTCGGTGTCCAGAGCGCCCCGAACATGGAATGCGAGGCTGACGTTGTAGTCGGATGAAGCGGGGTTCCCTTTGTGCAGGAAGTACAGGGCACGCTGCCCATCGCTGGTGGGCCAGGTCTGCGCGTGGTCCTTCTCGGCCCGGGCTCGGAGAATCTGCTCGAGTCGCTGCCGACTCGAGAGGGAGCCCGCGTCTTGCCCTGTAGAATCCGTTCGCTCGGGCTGGCGCGGCGTTTCGTCGCCCGGTCCCGTGCCGGGAGCTGGGGAGCGGGTGCTGGGGTCTGAACGAAGTTCGAACTTATTCATGGGCTAACCTCGGCGCGTGCCAGGAGTTGCTCGATCTGCGCGGCGTCGAGCTCGTCGAGCCTGTCCAGCAGCGACTGCGTGTCGGACACTTGATCGCTCGCGGCCTGGTCCTCGGGCGGGCTTTCGCGTTCCGCTGTATCTGTGGAGCGGAGAGCCTCGTCAACAAGACTCTGGATGAGTTCATTGATAGCGAGGTCCTCCATGAACGCCACCAGCGACAGGCTGAGCTCGAGCTCGCTAAACAACCTGTTCTTGAGATCGATGGCCAACAGCGAGTCGAGGCCCAGTTGCTGCAGGGGAACGTCCCGTTGATCCGGGGGCAGAGGCTCGCCCAGGAGCGACTCAAGCTCGCGAACCACGAAGTCACCGATGATCTGGGGCAGGTCGTGTTGGCTCACCCCAGACAGGGCGGTTGTCTTCTTCGCGGGCGGTCGCGCCAGGCTGCGCAGAATGGGGGGGACTTGGTGGCGGAACTGCTCGGCCACCTGGCCCCAGTCGGCCTTCATGATGGCCACCTGCGCTGTGGGCGCACCGAGCCACCGCTCCATCGCTGCCAGGGCCACGCCGGGGGCGAGCATGTGCATTCCGAATGTCGCTGCTCGTTGCTCGAGGGTCGCGTCGAGCTGACCTGCCATGCCGGCGCCGCTCCATGCCCCCCAGTTGATGCTCAGGGCAGGCTGGTTCTGCGCGTGCCTGTTGGCACAAACGGCGTCGATGTACGCGTTGGCCGCGCTGTAGCTTGCCTGACCGGGTGATCCGTATAGTGCGGCCGCTGAAGAGAAACACACGAAGGCGTCTAGTTGCCGTTGCCGGGCGAATGCGTCGAGGTGATCGACCGCGTCGGCCTTGGGGCCAAACGTGGCCGCAAAATCTGCGTCACCCTGCTCGAGAAGGACACCGTCTGACAGGCGGCCTGCAAGGTGAAAGATGCCGCGAATGGGCATCGATTCTGACTCCGCCTTTGCCAGAGCGTCGTGAAGTGTTGCACCCTCGCTAACATCCGCGGCGACGGTGTGGAGCTCGCAACCGCTGTCGGCTAGGCGTACTCGCAGCTTGTTCGCGCGCGGGTCGTTGGCTCGGCGGCATACTGCAATGATGACGCCGGCGTTGCGCCGGGCCAGAAAGCCGCATAGGGCCTGTCCGAGCCCGCCCAGGGCGCCGGTCACCACGTAGGCGCTGTCGCGGCGAAGAAGTGGCGGCGTGGCAGCTGGCGGCGGCTCGGGGATGAGCGTCTCCTCGAAGCAGCTTTCGTCCCGGATGGCAACGGACCGGGCGACAACCGGCGCGTGAAGTAGCTGGTGAAGTTTTTGCGTCGAGGCGCTGCCTTCGGTCGCAGGCAAGTCCACGAGCTGCCAGGCGATCTCCGGATGCTCGAGCTGGGCGACCTTGGCCACGGCTCTGGCCGCGGCTTGACGAGGGTCGATGCCTACACCCGTTACACCCGATGACGGATGCGCTGTGGTGGCACCCCGGGTGACAAGGAAGGCTGTCTTGATCGGCGCAGAACTGTCACCGTTGTCGCGGATCAGTCCCTGCACCCAGGCCAGGGTGCGCGTCGCCAATGACTCGGCCCGCTGCCCGGCCAGTGAGGCCACGTCGGCAAGATACAGCACCGGGACGCGCTGGCCATCGACGACGAATTCGCGTCCCGGCCCCGACCCGGCGTCGTTCGCTGAAGCTGACCCGACGGCGTTGTGGAGCGAGTCTTCTTCGCCGGATAGAGCCACGGATTCGAGTAGTGATGACGCCTGCCACTCGCGTCGATAGGTGATGTCGGTCTCGCCGGCGGCGACTGCAGCGAAGCGGACGCCGCGGGCGTGACCCAGCACGTGTCCCTGGTCGTTCGACAGTTGGAGGTCGATGAAGTACTCGACACGCGCGTCGTTGGTTACCTCGTCCCGCAGACGCGCCTCGACGGTGAACCGTCCCGGGAGTTCGTCGGGCAGTTGCAGGGCATCCACCGCAGCAAATCGGACCGTGGATGCCTCGACATCGGGGAGCGCGGAACCTGCGCTGTGCAAAATCGCGTCGAGGACCGTGGCGCGCGGGGCATCTATTCCCGGTTCGAGGATGCAGACGGCACCGCTTGAGGTTTGCTTCAGCTTGCGAATGTGCCGGAACCCAGGGCCGTACCCCAATCCGGCTTTGGCATAGCGTTCATACAGCGTCTCGCCATCGAGCCAGAGCTCGGGATCTCGGTCGGGTCGCGAGGCAATGCCCGAGGCAACGGGTACCCGCAAAGACAGCTCGGTCGCGGAAGTCGGCGCCGCCTGCTCCGTGTGCGTGGCGAGGGTCTCTCGCAGCTCGGCCAGGAGCGGGAGGGCCCGGGACTGGACGTGCACGTCGCCGACGAAATCGACCTGACAGGCAAGCTCGTCGACTCCGAGCTCTCGCAGCTTGAGGGCCGTCGCCTGCGCTTGCTCGAGGCTGCCGAAGATCGCCATGTTGCGACGGATGAGACGTTCGCCCAGGAACCCAGCGTAGTCGCGGAACTCCTGCGGTCCGAGCTGGTCAATGTGAATGTCACGCCCCTTGTGGTGGTAGGCGAAACCGCGAAACAACATCTTGCCGTCAGTTCGCACATACTCGGTCAGGGCCTCTATCCCCTCGGCGCGCGCCGTCGCGGCGTCGTGTCCCAGATGGGTGAGGACCCAGACGGCGACCTTGCGAGACTGGGGGTCGTAGCCGTGGCGCGCGAGAGACTCTCGGTAGATTCGGATCTTGTGCGCCAGCTCGTCCGGCTCCGAGAGCAGGAGGTGCGTGAGAAGGTTGGCGCCGATGGCACCGGCCCGCTCGAATGTTTCGGGGGCACCTGCCGCCGACAGCCAGATGGGAATGTTCCGTCGCCGAGGAGCAGGGTAGGTTTGCAGGGTTAGTGGCTTGCCGTCACCCCCTGGCGCAGTGATGGTTTCTTCCCGCCACAGGCGCCGAATCGTGTCGATCGCTTCGAGCATGCCGTTGCGACGGTCCGCGTATGCCTCGGGCCGCAGCGCGAAGTCGTTGGGGTGCCATCCCGAACCCACGGCTACCCCGAGTCGGCCGCCCGACAGGTTGTCGATCATGGCCAGGTCTTCGGCGACACGGATCGGCTGGTGCAGGGGGAGAACGAGGCTCCCCGTGCGGAGCTGGATCCGTTGAGTGCGCTGCGACAGCGCGGCCAGGAGCACCATCGGATTGGGGAACAGGTACCCAAACTGATTGAAGTGGCGCTCGGGGATCCACACCGCACCGAAATCGTGTTGCTCGGCAAAGTCGACCAGTTCCAGCACCCGGTCGTAGGGAGCCTGGCCGTCGGTGCCGGGGCCACTCGAAAAGAAAAACAGTCCTAGGTCCATGCTTTGAGCTCCTCGCGGTCGCGAACCAAAACGCCTCGGGCGTGACACCCGGCGCTGGAGTCCACTTGGAATTCGACCCCGGCGTCACCCGGTGTGAGCGCCAGCTCCAGGTCGACGGCCTCGGTGCCGGCCAGCAGGCGTTCGAAGACCAGGTCGCGAATGTTCCAGGTGCCACCCAGTGTTCGTCGTGCTGTGGTGATGGTCCAGTCCACGTAGAATGCACCGGGGATCACGGCGGTGCCGTCGACACGATGGTCCTGAACGTAGGACATCGTCGTGGGGTCGACTCTCAGGGTGTGACGGGTCGCAGCTGCACGTTCTTTGACGGCGTCAGCCGTGCCGACCCAGTGACGCCGTCGGTGGAATGCGTAGGCCGGGAGGCGAACGCGTTCAATCGAGTCTGCAAACAGCGGCCGGAAGTCTACGTCGTGGCCGTGGAGGTAGACCGCGGCAACAGCGGTCGTTATCTCTCGATGCAGCTCGTCCAGGCTCGGGGTGGCAATGAACTGGGCGTCGGGCTCGGCTGCGCGGATCCGGCTGGACAGGGAACCCGGGACGTTGCCCAGCTCGAGAAACAGCCGACAACCGCGTTCCAGGATCCGTTCGAGGTCTCCGGCCGGGAGCTGGTCCTCGAGCATCCGCTGCCACGTGGTGTGGCGACACAGCGGAAACTCCCCGTTCTGCTCCACGGCACCGTGGACCAAGGGGATTTCGATTGGGCGAGGTTCGATGCGCGACACTGGGTTGCCGAGGCTGTCCCCGCGCACGCTCGCAGTCAGGATGCTGGCTGCTTCGGCCAGGCTGACGGCACCGCACGCATAACTGGCAGCGGCGGCACCCAGGCCGCAACCGGTTACCGCTTCGGGCCGCAGGCCAAAGGCTTTCCACAGGCGCCACAGGGCGACCTGGTCGGTGAACAGCACGGCAGCACGCTCCTCGACGGAGCCCGGCGGCGCGCGCAGAACACGGTGCAGGTCGAGCTGCAGTGCGGGCCTCAGGACGGCGGCGCAGTCATCGACTGCCCGTGCCACAGCGTCGAAGCGCTCTGTGAGCGGTCGGGCGAGTGAGCCGCCAGCCGGCGCGGTCGAGCCGAACACCACAGCAACGGAACCGGGACTGCTGGGGGCAGTGACTTCGCCAGCGTTGAGGCCGGGCCGCTGACCTGGTTCGACGATCCAAGCCCGCCGCTGAGGTTGATGAACACGTCCCAAGGTCAAGGTGGCACTCACTTTCTCGAGGTCGAGGGCAGGCGCTTCGGCGCCGGTGGCGTCGAGCTCAGCATGGGTGCATGCGTCGGCGATTCGTTCCACGGTTTGATCCCGCCCGGTGGTGGTTGCACCGGATACCGGCAGCAGGACCGGGAACACGCTGCGCTGAGCCTGCTCGGCGCGCGCCGAGCAGGGCTTGAGGACAGCGTGGGCATTGGTGCCGCCCATGCCCAGGGCTGTGATCCCCGCGACGGGACGGCTGGACGGCCAAGCTTGCGTCGACGTGCCGACCCGAAACGGCGTGCTCTCAAGGCGGAGCTCGGGGTTTGTCGTCGTGCATCCGAGGGATGGGACCAACGTCTGGTGGTGAATGCACAGCGCCGTCTTGATGAGGCCCGCCATACCGGCAGCTACCTCAAGGTGTCCCAGGTTGCCCTTAACCGAGCCAAGCACGCACTGCTGCTCGGAGACCGTCTTGCCCCACACCTGCGCGAGGGCATCGACCTCCACCGCGTCGCCGAGAGGCGTGCCCGTGCCGTGTGCTTCGACGTATCCGACCTCCGCCGGCGACACCTCAGCGACCTCCTGTGCCCACTTGACCACCTCGATCTGGCCGCGCACGCTAGGTGCGGAATAGGCGAGCTTGCGCGAGCCGTCGTTGTTGACCGCCGTGCCGCCGAGGACGGCGTACACCGGGTTGCCGGCCTCGAGCGCTGTGTCGAGTCGCTTGAGCACCACGGCCCCGGCTCCGCTCCCGAACAGGGTGCCATCGGCTTCGGCCGCGAAGGGACGACACCGGCCCGACAGGGACAGGATGCCCTCGACCTCGGCCAGGTAGCCCTCCGGTTGGAAGTGGCGGATCGCCGCGGTGGCCACGATCGCGACATCACACTCGAAGTCGATGAGGTCCTTGCGTGCCTGATGGAGGGCGACGAGGGCGGTTGAGCAGGCCGTCTGCAGGGTCATCGCAGGGCCCGTGCAGCCGAGCTTGTAGGCGATGGTGGTGGCCAGGTGGTCCTTGTCATTGCCGAGCAGGTGCAGCAGGTAGTCCGAGGGGTTGCGTCGGTTGAGGTTGGGACCCGCGTGCTCCAGCATGTACTTGCCGAATGCCGCACCGGCGTAGACACCGATCTTGTGGTCGCCTTCGCGCGGCGGATCTCCGGCATCCTCGAGCGCCTCCCACGCGCACTCGAGGAGCAGCCTCAATTGCGGGTCGGTGGCCACCGCCTGGCGGGCCGGCATGGAAAACGCGGTCGCGTCGAACTGGTCGAGGTCGGCGAGAAAGCTCCCGCGTCGCACGTAGGCCTGATGCTGGCGAAGGTCAAGCGGAACGCCTGCGGCCTGCAGCTCGCCCTGGCTGACGGTACGCACACTCTCGGTGCCGGACCGCAAGTTGCGCCACAGCTGGTCGATGGTTTCTGCGCCTGGAACGCGGCAGCTCATGCCGACGATGGCGATCGGATGCTCCTTCATCAAGTACTCCTTCGGCGCCGGGCTTGCCGTTGTCGGGATGCCCGCGACGCGATGTCTCGTTGGGACCGGTCTTCATCCGGTGTGGTGGCCGTGTGTCTGTGCTCGCTGGTGAGGTGGCCAGCCAGGGCGCTGATGTTGGGATGCTCGAACAGGCGGGCGACGGGAAGCTCGACCCCCAACTGGCTCGCGATCCGGCATCGAATTTGTACGAGATGCAACGAGTTGCCCCCGAGCTCGAACAGGTTGTCGTTCACGCCAACGGCCTCCGCCTCGAGTACGTCCATGACCATCTGGGCGAGCTGACGCTCCAGTGCGTTTCTGGGCGGAACCCTGGCGGCCTCGGCACTATGGCGTACTCGGGGCAGGGCCTTTCTGTCGATCTTGCCGTTGGCAGTTAAGGGCAGCGCCTCCATTCGCACGAAGGACGTGGGAATCATGTGGTGGGGCAAGCGGTCGGCGAGGAACGCATGAAACTGGTCCTTCGATGGTAGCCGCTGGTGCAAGCTGCCGGCGGTGGTCGTGAGTGCAGACCAACTGGCTTGTTGCTCTGGGGCAATCCCGCCTCCAACCACGCAATGAAGCACTTCGTGCTGGCTCGACAGCGCGAGGGGAGCAGTCAACGCGTCGGCAAAGGTGTGCCCCACCGGACACAGTCCGAGATTTACCGTGGCAGCCACCCCCATGAGCAGCTGCAACATGGCCCCGCACTCGATGAGGCAGAAGTCCCGTGACCGATCGCCATACAGCGGGCGGATGGCGCTCATGTCGGCAACCAGGAACAGGGCGAAGCGAGCCCGATCGAACAGCGGCTGGAGGTGGTTGAGCACGACATCGCGACCCGCGAGGGCGCCTTCGTCGACGCGTACCAGGCGGTGTTCTCGCGGGTTGTGGTAGTAGGTGCCAGGCTCTAGCCCGCGAATGCCATCTTCGCGGACGTGAAGGTAGGTCTGCACCGGGTACAGACCGCCGCCAGACGGATAGCGGTACTTGCCGAACGGCGCATCTGGCACGCGCACCTGGCTGAGGGCGCCGAGCAGGCTACCCAGTGAATCCACGTCGACCGGCTCCTGCGTGAACTCTCGGTGAGACTGCCTGGCCAGGTGATAGGCTCGGGCAGCCTCGGGCAAGGGAGGCAAGGCATGACCTTGGTGGTCTGAAAGCTGACGAATGCCCCGCTCTTCGAGTTTGAAATCGAGGCGCTTGCTCTGCTCCGTGATGAGATCGTCGCCGTCGGTGTCGAGGGCCTCGAGTGCCGATGTGCCGGAGGCCCGGTGTTCCGTGACGTGGGCGACGAGCGACCGGCGATTGTTCTCGGCCATGACCGAGACGACGGCCGTATCTACCGCCGGGTGCTCCAAGAGCGCGGCCTCGACTTCGCCGAGCTCGATACGCATGCCGCGCAACTTGACCTGGTGATCCTTACGACCTCGGAACTCGATGGTTCCATCCGGGAGATATCGGCCCCGATCACCGGTCTTGAAACTCCTCGTGCCCCGGAGCTCGACGAAGCGTTCCTGCGTCCGTGCGGGGGCGCGCCAGTAGCCGCTGGCTACGCCCACGCCGCTGGCTACGAGCTCTCCGTCGACCCAAGTGGGACAGTCACGTCCACGGGAATCGACGACGCGGTAGGCGTTGTTGGGTACTGGCGTCCCATAGGGAATGCTGTTGGTGTACTGGCTCACGTCTTCGACCGGATGCCAGATGTTCCACAGCGTGGTCTCGGTGGGGCCGCCAACGCTCACGGGCAGTACGTTTGGAGCCACTTGCGTAAGGCGTGTCAACAGCTGCGGCCTCACCCAGTCGCCGCCTAGGAAGGCCAGGCGCAGGCTTTCGAGGCGGCAGTCATTCGGGGCGCTATCCACGAGCATCTCGCACAGAGCAGGTACCGAGTTCCACACGGTGACCCCGTGTTCGCGAACGAGCTCGAGCCAGGCGGAGGGTTCACGCTGGTCGTGCTCGCCGGCCATGATGAGCTCGCCTCCGGCGCCGAGGACACCGAATACATCGAACGCTGACATGTCGTGGTGAAACGCCGTGACGCTCAACACCTTGTCGGTGCTGCCGATGGCAAAACGCTCGCACGTGGCATCGATGGCGTTGGCGAGCCCGCGATGGGTGATGACGGCGCCCTTCGGGGTGCCCGTTGAGCCCGAGGTGTAGAGGATGTATGCGGCGGCATCGGGGGGGCAGAGCAGGTCGTCTGAGTTGCCTGCCTCGGGCTGCGGCTCCGCGTCGTCGCTCGACGGCAGTTCGTCGAAGCTCAGCAGCTCGTCAATGCACAACACGGTGGCTGCGGGTGCCAGGGAACGCACGCGTCGCACATCCTCGCGTCGCGTGATCACGGCCCCGGGCTCGAGGTCCTCGATGATCGTTTGGACCCTCCGGTCCGGTTGGTTGGCATCGATGGGGACATAGCAAGCGCCCACCATCAGCACCCCGCAGCTGGCGACTACCTGCTCGGGCGTCTTGGGTAGCAGAACCGCAACGCGACTGCCGGCGCCGACCTCTTGGTCGCGAAGCTTGCCGGCCAGGTCACGGGATCGCTGGGCGAGCTCGCTGTACGAGACGGTCCGCGCGGGTGTGCGAACAGCGACTGCAGAGGGTCTGGTGCTAGCCTGCTCGAGGATTCGCGCGTGGACGGGCTCACCAGACAAGGCGCGCTTCGTGGTGTTGCGGGTGTTTCGTGCCGCGAGGTGATCGGGCGGAGTGAGGGCCGGGGCGCTGTCGGCCCAAGCCGGACCGCGGGCCAGTGCCTGGAGCAGTCCGTGATACGCGCCGGCCATGTCTCGAACCATGCCGGGGGGAAACAGACCTTCTACGGCATCGAGAGCGAACCGCACGGCGCCGTCGCCGAGGACCTTGACCTGGCAATCGAGCCAGACCTGGGGCGTTTGCGTTAGCTCGTACCCCATCGTGACGTCGGGGCGCGTGGCGAGACCCAGGCCCGTTGACGGAGGCGTCATGGTGAACACGACTGGCGCCATGGCAGCTGGTGTCGTGCCCCGGAGCCTGGCCGCCTCGCGGGTAATCTCCACGCCGCTCCACGCGGCGTGGCGCAGTCCCTCAAACAGCTGCTTCGCCACGAGGTCCGCTCGATTCCCGAAGTCACCCGCGGCGGCGTCCGGGCAGGTCACGAGGGTAAACGTGCTAAAGTTGCCGACGACGTCGTCGATGCCCGGGACGGTTAGCTCGCGGCCCAGAAGGGGAACGTTGACCACGAAATCATCCGAGCTGCTCCAATTGGCCAGCACCTCGATGAAGCCTGTGAGCAGGCAGGCGGCGTCACTCAATCCACGCTGCCTGGCCTGCTCTTGCACCCGTGACCAGGTCGACGCTTCGAGCTCGAACTCCGTACGGTGAAAGCGCGTCGACGTGAGCTGCCCCGGGTCCTGCAACTGGGCGAGCTCGGGGGCGCCGGGTAGAGACTCGCAGCGCTCGGACCAGTGCGCCTGGGCCAGACGGCGCGCCTGGTTGTCAGAGGCGTACCGGTTCAGGACGTGTTCGCGGAACGTGGCTCGAAGCGCAGGCAACTCGGCTGTCGGGTCGTCGTAGAGCTGAGACAGCTCGCTCGTGACCAGTTGAAAGCTGTGCAGGTCGATGAACGTGCCGTCTACGCTCAGGCATACCCGCCACTGTTCGTCGTCGAGCTGAAGCGCCACGACGGCTAGTGGCTGCGCGCTGCTCAGATCGTGCGTGAGATGACTCGAGGCCTCACGTACCTGGGCCAGCGTTGCCTCCACGCGATCACGGCTGATGCCACGGAGGTCCACGGTGCGCAGGGCGAGGGCCGGAGGTGACGCGATGACACGCTGCGATCCTGATTCGGTAACGATGCTGCGCAACGCCGGGTGGCGGGTGGCGAGCTGTTTCCACGCGACGCGCAGGCGTTCCGGCTCGAAGTGCAGCCAGGTGAGCTCGAGATACCCGTGCAAGCC
>JAAUYH010243242.1_pt1 | contig 15450 bp, 11 predicted proteins | sample 7278061 | NCBI WGS metagenome assembly JAAUYH01 (sample SAMN14350203, study PRJNA611818) | marine sediment metagenome | isolation source: surface marine sediment (0.6m) | place: French Polynesia: Moorea | collected 2018-08
GGGATGCGCAGTAATCCGCGTTCCACACTAGGCGCCAGCGAGTAGTAGAGTTTTTCCGCCAGAGGGTCATTCATGTTGGCAAAGAGAAACCCGCTCCCCTGTGCGCCTTCGAGATAGAGTTCGAAGTTGCGAAAAATCACTTCTCCGCGCAGATCGCGAAAGCTGTAGCTGCGCAGGTCGAAGATCGGCCCTCGCGGCACCGAAGGCCCCACCCCAATGCCGGGCTTGGGAATGGAGCTGAACACGCGAAAGAGGCTGATATCGGTGCCGCGCCCGCTGTCTTTGGGCACCTCTTCAATGCGCGCATACGCGCCAGCGGGTAGATCGAGGTCTTTGACAATCACATCATTGCGGCCAAAGAGCAGGGGGTGAATGTCGATTTGGCCCGTGGCCAGCTCGGTCTCGATGAGCACGATGCGATCGTCCTCACGCGCGGGAATGCCGCCCGGGGCGCGACCGTCGTCATAGACTTTGAGCCCGCGCACGGTCACGGGAATCCACCCGCCGGTGAGGAACGTGGGCAGACTGGCCAGCGGCCACTCGATCGAGGCCACTTGGACCCGGCCGCGGATACCCTCATTGAGGATATCGGCCACCATTCTCGCCAATGGTGGGCCATGGAGACGCACTCGAACGACCACGATCGCGATCGCCAAGATGGCAAAGAGCGCTCCGAACGCGGTCACAAGGTGCCAAGAAATTCTTCTTTTTCCCTTGATTGTCAACGACTTGGCTCAACCTAGCACGAACTTACGCGCACTGCTATGGGCGTAGGTCACCACGTCGTGCCAAACTCGTAGTACTCTATGTAGAGATTCTACCAGACCCCAACCCAAGCCCCAGCGTTAGCAAAGTTCGCTGGGCACAAACAGCGAGGTGATTAGCATGAGCCAGGCCGATATCCCCAACCCTTCTCCCAACGTCTCTTCCGAGTCGGCACCAGGAAATGGGAGTTCCAAACTTGTGCCGCTCAAGCGCGAAACGATTATCCTGTCGCCCGACCGCGGACGGCTGGGCCTTTTGGTGGCGCTTTGCTCTCTTGCCGGCGTCGTGGTTGGGTTCGGATTGAGCAACATGGCATCGAGCATGCGGATGTCGCACTGCGCTGCTGCCCGCATCGCCCCGGCGACCCCATCGGTGGCCACCGCCGCCCCCATCAAGACGCCGCCCTGGTTGGGCGTTCGCGTCACCACATCGCCCGAGGGCGGCGCATACGTGCAACAAGTCGAACCCAACTCGCCAGCGGTATCCGTGGGCATTCGCCCAGGCGATGTCATTGTCGGTTTCAGCAGCAAATCGTGCCCGAGCCGAGTCAAGCAAGTTCGCAGCAACAGTGATTTGGTTCGCATGGTACGCCAGGCCAAGGCCGGCGATAGGACCCGCATCGTGGTCCAGCGTCAAGGAGAAAAACGCGTTATGCGCGTTCAACTCGACAACATGCCGATGCAACTGTTTCTCGAAGAGATCCGATAGCCAAATCTCGAGAGCGTGAACCGACAAAGCCCTGCCGATCATCGATCGGCAGGGCTTTTTTACGAAGTTTCGCCTCCAGCTCGCCGGCAGCTGCGTTTCTCCTCGGTTGCTGGGGCCCGCCCAGCGCCCTCGTCGCGCCTTGCTGCCGACAACCTGGACGACGAAACCTTGAAACCTATCCCCTGACGAACAGTTACGGTGTGCGCTCGGGCCGCATCGGGAAAAAGACCGATACCCCAATCCCGACAAAGAGATGGTTGATGAGGTAGTTGTCGTCGTCGGAGACCTTGTAGTCGAAATTGGTGTCCAAGCCCGATGGGTTGTTGGAGAACAGGTAGTCGCGTACGGACAAGTCGAGCGCGATGTAGTTGTTGATGAACACGTGAATGCCGCCACCCAAATATAGACCCAGACGGGTACCATCATTCAGGGGCGGGTCATCGTTGGCGTTGGTATCGAGGACTTGAATCTCCTCCATGGTCGTGGGATCGACCACAGTGGAGATATCGCCCGGTTCCATGTCGCTGCACACATTCATGCTGCAGTCGCTCGATAGTTGAGCGAAGGCCAGACCTGCGGAGAAGTAAAAGTCAAAGTTGACGAATGCCTTGCCAAAGGCGGCGAGCTTGCCGTACCAGGGCGTCACGCTGACGTAGGCAGCGCCGTGGAGCGGAATATCGTTGAGATGTTGCTCGTACTCGGAGCGGGTCGGCGTGGGATCGCCCATCTCATTTTCCTCGGGCAAACTGTCGAGGATGCGGTTGGCCAAGCCGGTCTCGATCCCGGCGCCAAACATACCGAGGGCGCCCACCGACAACATATCGGTGAGGTGATATTCGAGCTTGAGGCCCGCGCTCAACGTGTTTTTGTAATCGGCGTTGACCGTGAACTCGAACGCGGGGGTCAACTCGAAACGGCCCTTGACCAAGAGCAGCCGATGGCGCACCGTGGGCTGGGCTGCGAGCGCGGTCGCGACGTTGTTATCATCGCCGAGTGGCGCCGCTTCGGCAGGGGCCTGTGCGCGGGCGTCTGCTGCCAACAGAGCCACGCCGAAGACGACGGTGAGCACGGCAACCAGCTGGCGTTTGGCCCGGCGCTTGGCCTGGCAGGTGGCCTCGTCCTTGGATCGAGTCGAAGACCGGGGAACAGCACTGATTCGATAGAAACGATACATCTTGATAACAGGCCTTTAGCGGAAGGTCGTGTACTCGAACCCCATGGGGATCCAGATACTGATGCCAGCTTGAAACATGACGTGGTTGATGAGCGACGAGGATGCCGCATCGCGGGCATCGTCGGCAGACACCTCCATGCGACCGGCAGCTTCGAATTTATCGATGAAGATGTAGTCGCGTACGCCAATGGTGACAGTGAGAAATTTTGTGAGGAAAAAGCGCATGCTCACGCCGACGTTGGGCGTGATGAGCAAGTTGTCGAACGACTGCAATGCCGGATTGCGGGGGATGACTTCGCTCTGCAATACCCCGACCCCGGCGGTGAAAAACGACTCCCAATGCAGCAGATACTGGTCGAGAACCGCGAACTTTCCGTAAATGGGCACGTAGCTGAAGTTGAGCGACGCACTGTAATTGTACTGATTCACGGCGGGCAATCGGCGGGCCTGGAAGGCCACCTGATCGAAGGGTTCGCGCAGGTTCTTCACGTAAGCGGCGGCCTCTAGCCCCACGGCGAGGACGTCGGTCAGATAGTAGTTGACCTGAGCGCCGCCCTGTACGTGCTGGACGATATTGTCGTTCATCGTGATGCCGAAGAGCGGCATGGCTTCGACGCGGCGCACCTTCAAAAAGGGCTTGCGCACGACGACGACAATGTCCTGCCACGACACCCGGTTCTCGCCGCCGAGCATCGCGGCATCGCCCTCATCACCCCCAGCGCCGATCTGGGCCAAATCCGCCTCTAGATCGGGTTCGGCGCCTCCGCCACCGGCAGGATCATCCTCGATCGGCTGTCCGTCTTCGTCGAACATTTCGATTTCGGGTTCTGGCTCAGGCGTCGGCTCATTGACGTCGTCTTCTTCAAAAACGATGCCCTCGTCGTCGCCTTGATCCTGGGCGAAAGCAAACTCGGTCCCGCCGTACATAAAGGCGATGAGGACCACAAGCAGATTGGCGCGTACACGCAGCATATCCGGGCTTCTCCCTTCCTGTGCAAACGCGGCCTCCCACTTGCGGGAGGGCCCGGAGAGCACAGAAAAAGCCGTGCAATTCCATAAGGTTGGGTCTAATTGGGCGCAGCCGGACTATAACACGGCATTTTTTTCATCAGCAAGAGCTCAAGCCGCCTTGGCGGCATCGGAGTCCCGGTAAAGCGCATCGATAAAGGCATCCGCATCGAACGGGCGCAAATCGGCGATACCTTCGCCGATGCCGATATAGCGCACTGGAACCTGCAGCTCATCACAAATGCCGAGGATCACCCCGCCCTTGGCGGTGCCATCGAGTTTGGTCAGGACGATTCCCGTAATCGCCATGGCCTCTTTAAACATCTGTGCCTGTTGGATGGCATTTTGCCCGGTCGTGGCATCGAGAACCAGCCAGGTTTCGTGCGGAGCCCCGCTCTGAGCTTTGTCGCAGACGCGGCGAACCTTGGCCAATTCCTCCATGAGGTCGACCTTGGTGTGCAGACGCCCAGCGGTATCGCAGATGACGACATCGTAGTTCTCGTCGACCCCGCGCTTGATCGCGTCAAAGATCACCGACGAGGGATCTCCACCCTCTTTGCCCTTGACCACAGGCGCATCTGAACGCTGCCCCCAAATTTCCAATTGCTCGACCGCTGCGGCGCGAAACGTGTCGCCAGCCCCTAAGAGCACGCGCTTGCCATCCTCGCGCAACTTTGCCGCCAACTTGCCGATCGTGGTGGTTTTCCCCACGCCATTGACCCCAATGGTGAGCAGGACAAATGGCCGGTGGCGAGAAACATCGACCGGCTCGGCCTCCACGGCAACGATCTCGGCCGACATCTCGCGAATTTTGCGCCAGATAACCTCGGGGTCGTTCAGTTCGTCACGGGATAGCTCACTTTTGATAGCGCGAAGAATCCGGTCGGCGGTGCGCGTACCGATGTCGGCAGTAAAGAGCACCTCCTCAAGCTCGTCGAGCATATCCTCACTGATGGTCTTGCCGGCAAAGAGGCTCCTGAGCCGTTTCACAAAACCACCGCGGGTCTTGTCGAGCCCTTTGACCAAGCGCGCGCGATCGTCGTCCTCGGCGACCTCGGCAGCAGATGGCGTATCGCTGCCTGGAGCAGTGTCTTTGGTCGCAGATGGTGCGACCGAGGGCGGCAATTCCTCCGGGCGCTCTCCTTTGACCTCGCCGGGCCGGCGACCGTCGGCCTGCTTGTTCGCGGCGCGCCGGATCATGAGTAGCAGCAGCAAGACCGCCGCTACGACCCCGAGAAACGTCCCGATCTCCGTGAAACTCATGGCGCGGGTTATACCCGGATTGCCCCTACGGCTCCAAGCCTCGCGTGTGCCTTTGCCGCGCCGAGCGGGGCTACCCCGGTTGCGTGACGGGCCGCGTTACGCCGACGCGGACGGGCCTGCACTGGTCTCGGCGCGGGCGGCCTCGATGCGGCGTGCCGCCTCAGCCAAGGCCGCTTCTTCCGGCAGTCGCTGCGAAAAATACGCGTCTTCGACAAAATCGGTGAGCGCGCCCCATCCGGGTGCCGACGGGGTCCGTTTGCGCACGTGCTCGAAAATTTGCCGCGGTGTCCACACCCCCCACTTGTCCGGCGATGGCAGATGCGGCTGAGCGACTTCTCGGTACATGGCGAAAATGCGCTCACGTACTGGGACCAGCGTGATGCGGGCACCGCGCAGCTCGCCGTGATGGGGCATGGTGGCGCGAAAGCGCTCGCGCACGTAACTGTCGGCCATCACCTCAATGTCCCACACACCGTCGGCGATATCCTCGATGATAAATGCCCCCTCGGCATCGCAGAAGCTCTGCAAATCGGCCGTGCCCTCTTGCCGCATGATGATGACGGCGCCCGCGATGGGACGCGACGTGAGCGCATCGCGCACGTTGCCGCTAAATTCGCGCACGTTGGCCCGCCTGAGCCGGGCGGCAGCGCTGGTTTTGGCCGGTTTGAGCCCACCTCGATCGGGTGGCGATGCACCGGACGAGCTGTCGGCCGTGGCCTGCCGCGACGGGCGTTTTTTGAACAGCCGGGAACTGAGCCAGGTAACGGCCCGCCACCAAATGCGCGAGCGCAACAGCACAAAGGTCACCATGGCCAATAGCGTGGCGCCGAACGCGGCAAGCGTGCTGCGGATGGGAAAGGGTTGTGGCTCGGCGACCTCGATCCGATGCACGTGCGAGCGACTTGTGCGGAACCAGGGCTCAGCCGGCTCAAACACCGCTTGCAAATTGAATTTGCCCTGTCCGATCTCGGACCCTGCCAACGCGGTCTCATACAAGCCGTCGGCGTCCGTCATCACCGAGCGCAATGCACGGATGCCGTTGCGCAGCACCACCGGACCGCGCGGCACTCCGTTGCCGGCCTCGTCGGTGACGCGCCCCGCGACGGTGACCGCATCTTCGTATGCGATCGCCTGATCGCCGATGTCCATCGTGGTCTCGGTGTCGGTCGTCAGCACAATGTCGGCGTGGGCCTCGGCGGGAAAAAACGCGCGATCACCGGCAAAGCGCACCTGCACCCGCTTGCGCCCGGCTTGGGCAAATGCGCCGCGCGGGACTTGATAGCGTGCACGACCGCTATCGGAGGTGGTGATCTGGCCGGTGGCCTCCAACTGTCCCCCCACCGGGCCGGCGAAGACCTCGGCCGTGATGCGGGCTTGGCTATTGTCGCTCGTGGTCGCCTGCACTTCGATTTCGATGGCGTCATCGCGAAAGTGAAAATTGTTGGCGCGGATCTCGAGACGCAGCAGCTGCTTGCCGAGATCGACATCGGCGAGCCGCGCCTCGGAACCGGCGTAGCGGTCATCGTCGACATGGCGGACCTCGATGTCGTCTCTGCCGCTGTCGCCCGCGATCAAGGCACGAAAGCGGCCCCTATCGTCGGTGCGCACCCGCTGCCGTTGATTGCCCATGCGCACCACGAGGACTGCGCCGGCAACACCTTCGCGATTGAGTTCGTCGACCACGGTGCCGCGAACCTGCAAACCATCGTTGGAGCGCAACACCGGCTCGAGCTCGATCGCGCTCCGGGAGCGAATGCTAATCACGGGCGCTCCCCAAAGGAGGATCGGTGACCCGAGGGCCGTGGTGAGCGCCGCAGCGCCGACTGTGAGCGCCAAGACCAAGCCGCGCATAGTTATCCATATATCACGGCTGCCGCCATTGTCAGAGCGACGTGCGACATATGTTCCCACCTCGGCGTATGTTCAGATAACGAAGTCGATCGCGTTGTGATCCCGAGGGCTTGCAAAAGTTGCCACCAGCGATCGAGGCGGCTTTGGCCATCGCTTGCTGCGCCGGAGTTGGCCGTGGTATAGAAGCGACCATCAGTTGCCATGCCATGCATGTATGGTCATTTCAGCGGTTGCGAACTAGGACGGGATGGGCGCGGGCCCGCTCGCCTGCAAAGCCGCGTTATCATTACGTATTGCCAAGGAGCCTGGTAGGTGCGCATCAAGCGGATCGAGGTCATCGGCTTCAAGTCGTTTTGCGATCGAACGGTCATTCACATCAATTCCCCGGTTACGTCGGTGGTGGGCCCCAACGGCTGCGGCAAGTCGAACATCGTCGACGCCATCCGCTGGTGCATGGGCGAACAGTCGGCCAAGCACTTGCGAGGCAAGGCCATGGACGACGTGATTTTTGCCGGGTCAGAAAATCGCGGCCAGGCCGCCATGTGCGAGGTTTCCCTTACCTTTGAAGACGTCGGCTTTTCCCACGAGACTGTGCAATTCAGTGCGAGCGAGACTAGCGCGCCTGCCGAGGCGCACACCGATGGAGAACCCGTCGCCAATCCCGACGCCGCTCGTACCGATCGAGATGCTGCCGCCGACGCCGACGCCGACGCTGCCCAGCAACCTGCCGAGATCGGCGAAGCCGATGCAGCGATCGAGGCGGCCGCGAGCAACGAAAGCACCAACGAGAGCACCGACGGCACCGTCAGCGAAAATGCTGCCAGCGAAAGCGCTGCCAGCGACGATGCCTCTACTGCATCGCCCGACAGCTCGTCCGAACCACCGGCGGCCGAGTCATCGGCGGCCGAGTCATCGGCGGCCGACGACGTCAAAGAATTTCTCGACGACAAACCCCCGGTGTTTGATTTCACCCGCTACAGCGAAGTGACGATCACGCGTCGGCTGTATCGGGACGGCACCTCGCAATACCTCATCAACCGCACGCCGTGTCGTCTGCGCGATGTCACCGATTTTTTCCTCGGCACCGGAGTGGGCACCAAAGCCTATTCGATCATCGAGCAGGGCCGCGTGGGCATGATCGTGTCGGCACGCCCACAAGACCGGCGGACCATTATTGAAGAGGCCGCCGGCATCACCAAATTCAAGACCAAAAAACGCGCCGCCGAGCGCAAACTAGAACAGACCCGACAAAATCTGCTCCGGGTCTCCGACATTGTCAGCGAGCTCGAACAACGCATGGGGACGCTGCGGCGACAGGCGCAAAAAGCCGAGCGCTATCGCCGCTACAAGGCCGAGATCCGCGATATCGAACTGTGGAAGGCGGCCCATCGCTATTTGGAAATTCAGGTCCAGGACCAAGTCACCGCGGCCCGGCTCAGCAGCCAGCGCGAGAATTTGACCGCAGTGCGCAATCAATACGAGAGTAAGGACGGCGCTGCGGTCGCCGAGCGGGCCGAACTCGCCGTTGAGGAGCGGCGCATCGCCGGCTTGCAGGAAGAGATCTACGACCTGGAAAACCGCATCAAGCTGGCCGAGAGCAAGATCGACTTTCACCGGCGCGAAGCCACCGAGCTCGACGCCCGCGTGCGCCGGGCCCAGGGCGAGATCGATGGCCTCAAAGAGCGTCAGGGTGAGGTCGCCGCCGAACTCGTCGACGGCGAGCATGAGCGGGAGACCCTTGAGGCGCAAGCCGAGGCCGAGGAGGCTCAAGTGGAGGGCCGCGAGATCGCCGTGGCTGAGGCCAAACAAATGGTGGCCAATGGCCAATCGCGCCTCGAAGAGGCCCGGCGCAAAGTGGCCCAAGCCAACGCCGACTTGGCCCGGGCCGAGAGCCAGCGCGAGGCCATGAAACGCCAGCGCGAGGAGGCCGAGCGACGCCTGAGTCGCGTTGTCGCCGATGTCGAAGCCTTGCGCGAACGCACTAGCGGGCTCGACAAAGAGACCCGCCAACTCAAAGCCAAGGTCGCAGACTTGCGCCAAACCAAGCTCGATCTCGGCGAGCAAGTGGAAACTCTGGGTGTGCGCAAAGAGGATCTTGAGCAGACCGTGGCAACAGCGACTGACGATGTTGATTCCATGCGGGCCGAGGTGCAGACGCGGCGTTCGCGGCTGCAATCTCTGCGCGAGATCCAGGACAAATTCGAGGGCTTTGATCGCGGAACGCGGTCGATGATGGAGGCCACGGCCGGGCAGATCAATGGCTTTCATGCCGGCACGGTGCGCGGGCTCGTGGCCGATGCGGTCACCGCACCGGCCCATTTGGAGGCCGCGGTCGAAGCCGCTCTGGGCCAGCGGTTGGGCGGGCTTTTGGTCAGCGAGGCCGATATTGGCTTGGAGGCGGTGGCCTACCTGCGTGAAAAGCGCGCGGGCCGGGCTGCCTTTGTGCCCTGCAATGGTCATCGACCGAATGAAAACGCAGGGAACGGGGCGACCGCGCGCATCGCCGATGCGAGCGCCAGCAACCCCAGCGCGACGGCCCCTGTGCCGACCAACGGCCATCGTCACACGGCTCCGGGCGTGATCGGCGATCTCGCCGACCTCGTACCCATCGTCGACGAATTTGCCGGCCTTGGGCGAACTCTGTTTGCCGACTACACCGTGGTGGATACCCTGGAGAATGCGGTTGCCCAGCACCAGCAATGGGCTGCAGCAGCGAGCGACTCGGCTTCGGCCACAGCAACGACCTCAGTAACGACCTTGGCTTCAGGGCGCCGGACCTTCGTCACTTTGGAGGGCGATATCGTCGATGGCCATGGGGTGGTCTTCGGCGGCAGTCGCGATGGCCAGGGCGCGAGCATTTTGGCCCAGAAGCGCGAAATCCGCGAGCTCGACGCCCTGGTGGACGACATGGCGCGTACCCTCGCGGACAAAACCGCCCATTTGGCGGCGAATAAATCTGAACTCGCACAAGTTACGCGGTCCCTAGAAGCGGCCCGCAAACAAACCCATGAGGGCGAAATCGCCCTGCTGGCGGCGGACAAAGATCTGAGCCGCCTGCAGGGGGAACTCGACCGCCATCGCGAACGACTCGGCCAGCTCGGCGCCGAACAATTGGAGCTAGAGGAGCGTCTGGGCAGTATAGAGAGTGAGGACGGAGATATTGAGCGTCGAGAGCGCGAGGCCGTCGACGCGATCGATCGCTACGAGCGCGAGCAGTTGGGCCTCATCGAGGGGGTGACCGACGGCCAGGCCCGCCTTGAGGAACTCAATCAACTCTTGACCGAAGCCCGGATCCGCACAGCGCAACTCAATGAGAAGCGAGCGGCGGCAGCGGCCCGGGTCACGCGTCTCAGTGCGGAGGCTGATGAGCTTGCGCAGCGTCTCGGCCGTCTGGCCAGCGATATCGACAGCGATACTGCCAAAGCCGCCGCGCTGCGCGCTGAGACCTCCGACATTGACCAAGAATTGCAGCAGCGGCGACAAGAGCACGTCGAGCAGTCCACACATCTCGGCGAGGGCAAGGCGGCATACGAAGATCGGCTCAACGCCCTGCAGCTGGCGGAGATGGAGGTGCGCGAACTGCGCAAGCAAACCGAGACCTTGAGCGAGGAGACGAGCAAACTCGAAATTGCGCTGGGCAACCTGCGCGCCAGCTTGGGCGCCCTTATCGAGAGCACTTGGGAGCGCTATCAGATCGAACTCGCCCATCACCTATGCGACTACCATCTGCGGCCCCAGATCAGTGAAGTCGAAGACAAGCGTCTCGACGAACTCAAACGCCTCATTGCTCGTATGGGCTCGGATATCAATCTCACCGCCATCGACGAATACGCCGAAGTATCCGAACGCCATCAGTTCTTGGACGCGCAGAAAGTCGATCTCGAAAGTGCCGTCGAGCAGTTGGAGGCCGCCATCGCCAAGATCAACAAAACCTCGCGCAGGCTGTTTCGCGATACCTACAATGCGGTCAACGCCAAATTCCAAGAAGTTTTTCCCCGCCTATTTCGCGGTGGCCAAGCGCGGCTCAAACTCACCGGCAACAAACAGACCGAGGCCAAAGACATCGATATCCTCGATGCCGGGGTCGAGATCATTGCCCAACCACCGGGCAAGAAAAACAGCACCGTGGACCAACTCTCGGGCGGAGAAAAGGCGTTGACGGCGGTGGCCCTGATCTTTTCCATCTTCCTCATCAAGCCATCGCCGTTCTGCATCCTCGACGAAGTCGATGCGCCGTTGGATGATGCCAACGTCGATCGCTACAACGAAGTGGTGCGCGAGATGACCGACCGCTCGCAATTCATCATCATCACCCATAACAAGCGCACCATGGAAATCGCCGACAACCTGTATGGCGTGACCATGGAGGAGCCCGGGGTGTCCAAGCTGGTATCGGTCAACCTGAGCAAACTCGACGAGCGAGCGGTCGCAGCCTAAGGGCTCGCTCAAGTAGGCCCCTGGCATACGCCAGATTTGGCGGCTCTGCCGCGCACTGCGGCTGCGATATTGTTCACCTACCCGCTGTAGGTGTTTTCTTTGTCGTTGTCTTCTTCTTCTGGGTCGTTTTCTGGGTCGTCTTCTTACGGGCGGCGGCCTTCTTGCTTTTGCCCGCGCCGCAGCAAATATCGTACGACTCTTGCAGCCACTTGTCCCAGATCGACTTCGGCAGCGGTTTGTCAGCAGTGAAGCGGGCAGTGACCCACCCAGTCGATCCGACTTCAAATCGATCGGGCTCTTTGGTCGCCAGTTTCTGCGCTTGGGGCATGGAATCTTTCAACTTGAACATGGCCTTGAAGCCGACGCCCTTTGCCCCGGGGCCGATGAACAGAAAGGACCCTTTGCCCGCCTTAAAGGAGCTCTGATTACACGACGTGCCCTTGGCCACCTCGGGGAAAGATGCCGCTTTTTCGCGAATCGGTAGCGTGGGATCGGTCGAATGGGCCATCGTGATTGTCCTTTCGTCTTCGGTCCGTATCTGTGACCAGCGATGACGGCACGCGCGCTCAGCGGCTCATCGCCAGCACTGCGGTACCGACCCGGGCGTTATCGTACATCAGCGGTACCACCAGCAGGCGCTCATCGTCGGCACTGACCGTGGCAATCTCGTCGACGTCAAAGGCCACGCCGGGAAAGGCTTCCGTGGCCGTTTGCCCCTCGAGCTTCTTGTTGGTACACACGCGTACAACGCCATTGCCGTCGATGACGGCGAGCCGAGTCACGCCCTCTTCCTTGACCAGGCGCGTGAGTTCGCGATCAATGGCGGCCAAATTGTCACGGGCCAGATCGGTGGCTGCTGCCCAACCGAGAGCGGACCCGGTAAGGCGCAGCGATGACGCCGCCTTGCCGTCGAATTCGCTCTGCAGCGCGGCCCGCATGGTGGCGAGTTCACCGTCGCGGGCTTGCTCGGCTTCATAGGCCTGCCATACCTGCCACCCGTACAAACCCGCGCATCCGAGCGCCAACATCACGATGAGAATTTTATGCACCCCATTGCCGTCGATGAAGCGACGCCGCAGCCACGAGTGGCCACTCGGATCCGTGGCCTTTTTTCGCGTCTTGACTTTCTGGGTGGTGGCCGAGGTCGCTGTATCGGCCGCAGAGGACGCGGACGTATCCCCTGCTTTTCCCGCAGGGGTGGACGATTTCGCTGGCGCTTCCGGTTTCGACATACTCGCTCCGACGGTTAGGGGATTAGATTACCGGGCACGAACGCCAGACCTTCCATGGATTCCGGGGTCGCGCCAATGGCGGTGACCGCACCCGTGTTGGGCGCGATGGTCACCAAATACGTGGTTTTATCGTTCGTCGTCTTATCGACCAGGAGTCCAAAGAGAGTGCCGTCACTGGACCGGGTGGACATGGAGTTGACGGCAAAGTCTGCCGGCGGGGTCGGCAGACCCGCAATCAACATGGGGCCGATGCGGGTGGTGACGCCATTCAGCCGATTGACCGTATAAAAATCGGTCTCCAGACCGACGTAGATTTGGTCGCCATCACTCAGGCCAAAACTCATGCCGGCACCGAGGCCGCGACCGGCACTAAATTCACCGATAAAGGTCACTCGGCCCTGCGCCGTCACCTGGCCGGCATTGGCCTCGATGTAGAAAAACTCTGTAGACCTGCCGCCCGAGGTGTAGAGCACCCCGCCGAGTGGCGATTGCGCCAAACCGGGGATGCCGTCCAAGCCAGAGTTGCCCTCGTTGCTGTTGTCAAAGATCTGGCTCACTTCGCCAGTGCCGGGGTCGAGGCGCATGACGCATGCAGGGCAGATCGATGATAAACTCGACTTGGCCCGTTTGCCCATACCGAGCCAAATCTCGTTGGGGCCGCGCACGTAGATGGCTGAGCTGACCACGCCAATTTCGGCTTCGGCCCCCATCCGGGTATCGAGGGTGAGTGTGCCCGAACCAGTGTTGGGATCGAGCTTGTACAAATTGCCGTCGCGGTCAAAGGCAATGAGAACTTCGGCCACTGGGGGTGGCGCGTCGAATGCGACGCCAGCATCATCCCTATTGCCGCCCGATGAATCGCCGCCGCCACAAGCGCCCATAAGTCCCGCCGCGGCCAGAATCGCTGCCGATATGAGGGCGGTGCGTATACCTCGCCCCAACACCGCCAACCTGTAATCTACCAAACGCATCACTCGATCCGGGGTACACCAAATCGCCCCATATGTAAATGAGCAAACGAAAACCGGGGCCGGACGCCGCAACCGGGATCGCAATCTGCGATTGCTCCGACATCCATGCTGTGATGTGATGTGGTCATGGGCTGGTCGTCGGTGAGCAAATGCGCGCGCTTGGCTATACATGCACCGTGGGTTCGCACGCCCATTGCGCGGGCGGCACTCGCGGTCGCCACGTTAGCGGTTTGGTCCGGCTGTTTGATCGCGGCCGAGCCATGCAGTGACGATGGCGATTGTGATCGCGGGGTATGCGCGCGGACCGGCGAGTGCACAACCTCGCCCATCGCCGTTCGCCTGCGCTGGACCGTGGCTGAGAGCCCGCCGACCGCGGATAATTGTCGCACAGTCGAATCCCTGGCCGTCGCCTTCGACGACCGACAGCTGCAAGACAGCCTGCGTTATTTCCCGGTGCCGTGTTATTTGGGGCAGATATTCTTCGACCGCATTCCCGGCCGTTTCGATATCGTGACCGTCGAAGTCGTGGACAATGACGCCGTCAGGCGGCGGATGCGCTTTCCCGTCACGTCGTCTGAATTCGAGATTACGTTCGATCTGCAGCCCTGAACCGGGATCTAGAACTAAGGGGCTTCAAGACTGGCTCAAAGCTGGACAAGGCAAGGGCGATTTGCGTCAATAAGCGGCTCAGGCCTTTGTGCGCCGCTGTGGGCTTAGGCTATCCTGCGCGCCTCATGAGCACTCCAGACGCGGTACAGATCGACTCGGCCGAGGAGCAGATTCCCGCGACCCGGGACGAGTTATTGCCTCTCTACCGGCAAATGCTCGCCATCCGGCGACTCGAGGAAGCTTCGGCCAAGGCCTATTCCCAGGGCAAAATCGGCGGATTTCTCCATCTCATCATCGGTCAGGAAGCCATATGCGTGGGGGCGATTGCCGCCATCGAGCGCGAAGATTACGTAGTTGCGACCTATCGCGAGCATGGCCACGCCTATGCCAAAGGCATCCCGGCCCGGCCGATCATGGCCGAGCTCTACGGCAAGCGCACCGGCTTGGTCAAAGGCCTGGGCGGATCCATGCATCTCTTCGACCGTGAAACCAATTTTCTCGGCGGCTACGGCATTGTCGGCGGCCACGTGCCCATTGCGGCCGGTGCTGCGTTCAAAGCCAAGTACAAGGGCGAGAAGCGGGTGACCCTATGCTTCTTTGGTGATGGTGCTGCCACCATCGGCGGTTTTGCCGAAGGTTTGGCCCTGGCCGCCCTCTGGAAATTACCGGCCGTCTTCATCTGCGAAAACAATTTATATTCGATGGGCACACCGCTCTATCGTTCCCTCGCCGTCGAAGACGTCTCGCTGCGCGCCTTGGCTCACGGCATGGCGCGCGACCGTTTTAACGGCGACGATGTTCTCAAGGTCAAGCACCGCATCGCGCAGGCGGTGGAGCGGGCCCGCGAGACTGGCGAACCCACCCTCATCGAAATATTGACCTATCGATTCCGCGGACATTCGATGTCCGACCCCGGCCTGTATCGAACCAAAGACGAAGTGGCCGAATGGCGTCGCCGCGATCCCATCAACCGGGCCCGCCAGCGCCTCGTCGAAGAGGCCCAGGTGCCCGAGGACGACATCAAGGCCATTGAGGCCGACGTCAAAGCAGAAATTGCCGACGCGGTTCGCTTCGCTGAAGAGAGCCCGGCGGCAGACGAATACTTCCCCTACGTGATCAAAGAGTGAGGTCCACGTGCCTGCTATTACATATCGCGAAGCGCTCAATCAAGCGATCGCCGAAGAGATGGAGCGCGATCCCGACGTATTCCTCATGGGTGAGGAAGTCGGCCATTATCAGGGCGCCTACAAAGTATCCCAGGGTCTTCTCGATCGATTTTCCGATAGACGCGTCATCGACACCCCCATCGCCGAGATGGGATTTGCCGGTGTGGGTGTGGGCGCGGCCATGGTCGGACTGCGCCCTATCATTGAGTTTATGACCTTCAACTTCTCGCTGGTCGCCATCGATCAGATCGTCAACAACGCGGCTA
>JAAUYH010217006.1_pt1 | contig 15448 bp, 5 predicted proteins | sample 7278061 | NCBI WGS metagenome assembly JAAUYH01 (sample SAMN14350203, study PRJNA611818) | marine sediment metagenome | isolation source: surface marine sediment (0.6m) | place: French Polynesia: Moorea | collected 2018-08
CCTTGGCACCCGCCTCGTCGGCTGCATCCACAGCAATGTCGAGCCAATGACGGGCGCGTTGGAATGGATACGTCGGCAGAGAGACCTTGTGGCCATGGCGGTAGATGCGATTCCATGCGATCGAGCAGCCACTGCGAAACAAATCGACGAGCGCGGTGAGCATACGTTCGCGATCATCGTCATGTGGCTTCATGGAGCGCAAGAGGTCGCCTGTCGCGGGAACGGTCGCAGGTGGTCCAACTTCGAGCAGGAGATAGCCCTCTGCCGAGAGATTTCTGACCTGCTCTTGGAATGGGTGCGCGTTGGGTTCCACGTAATCTGAGCGGGCCAGGGTGTGGAGTGCCTCTTTCAGCGCTTTCTCGAATTGCGGACCGGTGAAGGCGGGCCCACTAGTGGAATGAGCGGCAGCGCTGGTCAATACTTTTGCTGCGAGTGCTCCGGTGCCGTCGCCGATGATGTGTTTGGCGACAATGCCCCATTCGTGCCAAAGGCTGGCCTGGGCGATCTGCAGGCAAAAAATGGCCGTCCGCGCAATGTCGGGGCGCTCGCCGGCAAGATCCAATAATGGCTCGTGTCCGTCTTCGCTCAGGGCGTTGAGAATCGACCAGTTAAAGTGGGGCCAGAGAACCTTGTCGCATTGTTGCAGGATATCGCGTACTCGCTGCTCCTGCTGGAGCAGCTGACGGCCCATGCCGGTCCAGCACGAACCGCGAGAAAATACCCACACCACATCGCGGTCTAACGCCAGGGCATCGGCGAAGGTATCGGCAATGGCGTCTGGATCTTGTTGGGAGCTGGCGACATTTCGTGCACTTATATAGGCGTCGAGTTTGTCAGCGAGTTCATGCAGCGTTGTGCCGGTCACTGCGGTTCGATACTCGTGATGCTCGCGGTGTGTGCTGGCTGTAAAGCAGAAGTCGTGGGCCGAGACTGTATTGTCGGCCATCCCTTGTCGGAGGGCGTCGCGGTAAGTGCGGACCACGGCATCGAGTGCTTGCGGGCTTCGCGCAGACATGGGCAGCAGAGACATGGATGGGCTGCTTGATAGACTGCTCGGCGAACCTTGGCCAACGTCTGCGGGCTCTGAGGCCGCGTCCGGCTCGGGGGCTTGGGCCAAGATCACGTGGGCATTGGTGCCGCTAAAGCCAAAGGAGCTAATCCCGGCAATCATCTCGCCCTCTGGCGGTTGCCAGGCAGTGGCTGTAGTGGGCACATGCAATGGCGCCTGTGACCAGCCAATATGGGGATTGAGCCGCTCGATGCCGGGTTGCGGCGGAATTTGTCGATGCTGCAGGGCCAGCACAGTTTTGATGAGTCCCGCGATTCCAGCCGCCGATTCGAGGTGACCGATATTGGCCTTGACTGAGCCAATGAATAGATTCTGGGCCTGGTCGTGATTTTTGCCCAAGGCATCGATGAGTGCCTGCAGTTCGATAGGGTCGCCGAGCGAGGTGCCAGTACCGTGGGCCTCCACGTAGCTCACTTGCTCCGGCGCGACGTTGGCACTGTCCAGGGCTTCGCGCAGCAAATCCCGTTGTGCGATACCGTTGGGGACCGTGAGTCCGCTACTGGTGCCGTCGTGATTGACGGCCGAACCGCGGATGACGGCCAAGATTTCATCGCCGCGTTCTAGGGCGTCGGACAGTCGCTCGAGCAAGACGACACCACAACCTTCGCCCACACCATAGCCATCGGCGGCGGCATCGAAGGATTTACAGCGGCCATCTGCCGATAACATCCTGGCCTTGCAGCGCTCGATAATGGGGTCTGGTGACAAGATCAGATTGACGCCGCCGACCAAGGCGGTATCGCATTCTGTGGCTCGCAAACTCTGACAGGCCATGTGTAGTGCCACCAGAGACGATGAGCACGCGGTATCAATGGCGACATTGGGTCCCTGCAGGCCAAAGAAATGGGAGATGCGACCGGCCGCGACGCTGAAGGACGTCCCAGTTGCCGAATGGGCATCAATGGCGTGCATGTCGCCGTGCTGGGTATATCGCTGAAAATAGTGTCGATTCATAATGCCGACGAATACGCCGACGCTGCTGTTGCGGAGCGTACTCGGAACTCGTCCGGCGTTCTCCATGGCCTCCCAGCACACCTCCAAGAGCAGTCGCTGCTGGGGGTCCATTGAGCGAGCCTCGCGCGGAGAGATGCCGAAGAAGGCAGCATCGAAACCCGAGACTGTATCTAGAAATCCACCCCGACGCACGTACATCTTTCCAGGGGTGTCGGGGTTTTCGTCGTAGTAGTCATCGACGCGCCACCGGTCTGCCGGGATATCGCGGGTTGCCGTTTTGCCCTCTTGTAAGAGCTGCCAAAACGAGCTTGCACTGTCGGCACCACCGGGGAAACGACAGCCCATACCCACAATCGCGATGGGTTCGGACTGGCGCGATTCGAGTGAGTCGAGTTTCACGCGCATTCTGCGCAATTCCATCAGAGCCCGCTTCATCGGGGATATCTGTTCTTGATGTCCTGTATTCGCACTCATTTTTATCCTCGTATCTCCGCGAGTTCTGCGATCAATAATGCTTCGGCCTCATCTTCTGATAAATTGCGCAATGCGTTCCAATCGTCTGCCTGACGTGCGTCTGCCGCTACTTTCGCGTCGTCGCTGCGAGCATCGTGCTCACGGCTACTCGGCGATAGCAGCCCCAGGACCTCACTGGCCAAGTAATGGACCAGGCGTTCGAGATTGGGGTAGTCGAATAGCACGGTAGACGGTAGGGAGTGACCCAAGCCAGCGACGAGTTCATTTCTCATGTCAATGGCCATGAGCGAATCCATGCCCATTTCGGCAAATCCACGATGGGGTGACACGCTATCGTGGGCGGCGAGCCCCAGTGTCGCGATCAGGCGTTCGCGAACATACTGGTCCAATATGGCCAATCGGTCGGAATGGGACGCGTTCTGCAGACGTTGGCCAACACTGCTCGGCGTTGCCGCCGATGCCTGTGCAGGTGCGGGCGGCGCTGTGGAGACGATGTCGGCGAGCCACGGCAATGCTTGCGCAGTGCTATGGTGGGCGTGAAATGTCCGCCAATCCGTTCCGACAGCGGCGACCTGCACCGCGTTTTCGTGCCCCATGAGCTGCGCAAGCAACCTCATACCTTGCTCGGGATTCATCAACCGGATGCCCTGATCTTGCCAGCGCTGCTGACCGCGCTCACTCAGGCTGGCGGCCATGCCGATGTCGGCCCACGGTCCCCAGTTAATGCTGAGTGCGGGCAAACCGTGTGCGCGGCGATAATGGGCCAATGCATCGAGGAAGGCGTTGCCGGCGGCGTAGTTGCTCTGCCCCGGTGCGCCGATGATGGCGCTGATCGATGAATACAAGACAAAATGGTGCAAGTCCAAATGCTGCGTCGCTAGATGGAGGTTCCATGCCCCCGCCATTTTGGGGCCCAGAACGTCGGCAAATTGGCTGTCGCTCTGGGTTTGGATGACGCCGTCGTCGATGACACCTGCGGTGTGGAAGCAGCCGCGCAAGGGCGGAAGCTCGCGTTCGACGGCGGCGAGTGCCGCGGCCAGTTCTTCTCGCTGGCATACGTCGCCGCGGAGCACAAATATGCGGGCGCCAGCGCGCTGGAGAGCCTCGATCTGTGCTTCCGCTTGCGGTGCAGGAGTGCTGCGGCCCATCAGGGCTATATGGCGGGCTCCGCGTTCGACGAGCCATTGCGCCGTCCTTAGGCCCAGACCGCCGAGGCCGCCTGTGATCAGATAACTGGCTTCTTGGTCAAAGGCGAGGGTGTTGGCTTGTGTGCCTCTGAGTGGTCGCAATCGGCCCACGTAGGCGCGATCGCTCCGCAGGAGGATTTGGTCTTCACGCGGTCTCTGGGACTCCTTGGCTGCATTGGTTTGGCGTGCATAGTGGTGCGTATGAACGGAAGAGGGATAGGGCGCATAAATTTGCCGCAGGATTCCGTCGGCATCTGTATCGAGCCCACTTGTTCCTGTTTCTCCTGCGTCCTTCAGCGGATTTACCGCTAAATCGATCATGCCGCCCCATAACTCGGGAAGTTCCTGGGCAATGACGCGACCCAGTCCCCATAACGGTGCCTGCGCTAACCCCGCGGCCGTCACCTCACTTGCGATGCCATGCACACCGCGGGTCACAAGCCACATCCGGGGTAGCGTTGCCAGCCCTGCGGTGCTCAATACCCGGGCTAGGGCAAGGGCCGAGCCCCAACTCAAGGGCTGCTCGGTAGATAGTTGCTGCTCATCGGATACGATATCTTGCCCGCACTGGAGCGACCATAAATGAATGATGCCGAGGCACTCATGAGAAGCCTCAAGCAGCTCGTCGCGCACCAGTCGTTCGTAATCGGTGTCCTGATAGGGATTGAGGAGTACATAGCCATCTCCGCGCCAATAACTGGAACCCGGCACGACCATGACATGGTCATGACCGTGCTGTTTTAGGCGCTCGCCAATGGCGCGACCCAGCCCGAATTGATCGGCGAAGATGATCCAGCGTCCACGCGTATTCGTCGCCGGGAGCAGCTGAGGCAGTGATCCGGTGTGTTCGGGCGACTCTTGGAGCTGCCATGTCCAGTCGTAGAGCCATTCTTCGCTTTTTGTGTTCTGCGTGGCCCGTTGCAGGGTAGCCTGTTCGGCTCGCTTCAGGCGCAGACCGACGGCGTCGAATACTGTTTGGCCATCGTTGCCCCAGAGCGTCAGGTCGGCACTGAAGCTATCGGCGTTGCCTGTGTGATCTTGCTTTAGCACTGCACGGCACCACAGAGGGCCCTGGGCTTTGCCATAGAAGCGCAGTCGGTCGACCCCGAAGGGGATATAGGTGGCGTCATTGGGCAGGGCGGCGATAACGAACTGAAAGCACGCGTCGATCAGGCCTGGATGTAACTGATAGGTACCGTCGTCGGCAACGGCCTGACGCATGCGACAAACGAGCTCGGATGGACTGCTCCAGACTTCCTCTATCCACTGAAAGGTTGTGCCCAGATCGATTTTTCGATCGCTGTAGAACCGGCGATAGAAATCTGCTGTGGACACGCTCTTACCAAGTCGTGTGTAGGCGTTCTCGGCTACAGTGGTATCTTGAACCGGCGGCGAAACGGGGTTGTCGTGGGTGATAATGGTTCCGGTGGCATGCTGGCGCCAATCACCGGCAGCGTCGCTGTCCGCGAGCGGCGTGCTATGAATGGTGATGAAAAAGTCGTTGCGACCCTGCGGACGCAGGGTCAACTGCACCAAGGCGCGTGACTCGTCGGGAATGATCATGGCCCGGGGGAAAACAAAATCCTCCAAGGTACAGGCATCGCGACCAGTGGTCTCCTTGACCGCGGATAGGGTCATCGCCAAATGACTGGCACCTGGGACAACGATTTCGGAGTAGATGCGGTGGTCATCAAGGAATTCGGGGGCATGAGCGCTGAAATGGCATTGGTATTGAATGTCCTCAAGCGGCGACATAATACGTTCGCCAATCCATGGACTGTCCATCTCTGCGCGCTGTGGGCCTGCAGTCGCTCCCGGTGACTCCGTGCGATGGGATAGCCAATGGCGCTGGTGCTCAAACGGGTACGTCGGCAAGGGCACCCGCCGGTGCTGATAGTCGCCGTCGAACGCTGCCCAGTCGATGTCTAGGCCGTGGGTATACACGGTGGCCACGGACTGCAGCATCGACTGCCAGTCGCATTGACCTCGTCGTAGACTCGGTATCCACAGCGGGGTAGCGGCGTCGGCTTGGGCTGCGCCATCACCTTGGATGATGTCCTCGATGCAGGCTTGGCCCATTGCCACGAGCACGGGATGAGGGCCGATCTCGATAAATATCCGCTGTCCTTGTTTATACAAAGTCTCCATGCCATCGGCGAACTTCACCGCACCGCGCGCATGCGCGCGCCAGTAATTGGCATCAATGGTGGTATTATCTGCAACGAGTGCGCCACTGACGTTAGATACCAGGCCAAGCTGCGGTTGGTAATACTCGATTGCCGCCGCCGTGGCCGCGAATTCGTCGAGCACGGGTTCTACCATGGCGGAATGAAACGCCCGCCTGCCTCGCAATGGGTGACAGCTCACAGACTGCCGCTCCAGTTGGGTGAGTACCTTGTGTACCGCGTCCCGTGGCCCGGATATCACCGTGTTGTTGGGTCCATTGTAGGCCGCGATGGTCACGCGATCGCCATGCGGGGCAATGGCTTCGAGAACTGTGTCGCGCCCCGTCATCACTGCCGCCATCAAGCCGTTATCCACAATGGTCTGCATCGCTCGCCCCCGCGCTGCAACCAGCCTGAGACCCTGCTCAAGGCTGAACACCCCAGCCACGCACGCGGCAGCGAATTCGCCGACGCTGTGGCCCATGACCATGTCGGGTTCTATGCCCCAGGAGCGCCATAGCATGGCCAGCGCGTATTCCAGGGCAAAGAGCACTGGTTGGGTATACATGGTCTGGTCGAGCAGCGACTCCTGGGCCGAAGACGCATATAGCAACGAAATCAGCGAATGGTCGATGAGGGGATGCAGGATTTGATCACATGTCTGCAGCAGCTGGCGGAACGTCGGCTGATGTTCGTACAGCGCTCGCGCCATGCCCACATATTGGCTGCCTTGGCCGGTAAATAGGAAGGTCACAGGCCCCGGCGCTCCGGTGGATGTAGCGTCGGCATGCGCGGTGTCCGAGCGCTGTGAATGGCTGTATTCAGCTAGCTTTGCACTCATCTCCTGTGGCGATGCGGCGACCGCGGCCATGCGATATCCGAGTTCGGCACGGCCAGTGTTGGCGGTAAAGCAGATATCGCCCAGCGGTTGGTGAAAACCGCCGCCGAGGTGGTTGGCAAAGCGCTCGGTGAGCGCTGTGAGTGCAGTAGGGGTCTTGGCGCTCAGGCGCAGGATATGCACGGGTCTGTCGGGCTGAACTGCACGCGTTGTCGGAGCTGGGGCTTCTTCTAAAATCGCGTGAGCGTTGGTGCCGCCGATTCCGAGAGAGTTGACCGCGGCCCGCCGTGGATGGGGGCCTTTGGTCCAGGATTCGAGTTCGGTATTGACGTAGAAGGGGCGGTTTTCAAAGCCAATACGCGGATTCTCTTGTACAAAATGCAGACTGGGAGGAATATAGCGGTTTTCAAGTGCCAGAGCAGCCTTGATCAGCCCGGCAATACCGGCGGCGCCTTCGAGATGGCCGATATTGCTCTTGACCGAGCCGATGGCGCAGAAGCCACATTCGTCGGTACTGGCGCGATATGCCTGGGTTAATGCTGCGATTTCTAGTGGGTCCCCGAGTGCCGTAGCAGTTCCGTGAGCTTCGACAAAGCCAATGGTCTCGGGAGTCACGTTGGCCACCGCCATTGCTTCGGAGATAGCGCGGACTTGTCCCTCCATGCTTGAAGCGGTGTAACTGATCTTTTCGCCACCGTCATTATTGATGGCGGTGCCGCGGATGACCGCGTGAATATGATCGCCGTCTTCGATGGCATGGGCCAGTGGTTTGAGTACCACCAGACCGACACCACTGCCGAAGATCGTCCCCCGGGCCTCGGCGTCAAATGTACGGCAATGGCCATCGGGGGAGAGAATCCCGCCCTCTCGATAAAGGTGCCCGGCGTGATGGGGCACGCGAACGGTCACGCCGCCAGCGAGTGCCATATCGCATTCTCCGGTGAGAAGGCTCTGACAGGCGAGATGAACCGAGACCAGCGATGTCGAGCACGCCGTCTGAACCGTTAGGCTTGGACCGCGCAAGTTCAGTTTGAATGCGGTGCGGGTGCTGAGAAAATCTTTATCGTTGGCGATGTGCTGCAGTCCGCCGGTATCACCGAGATAAGACTGGAATTGACTGGCAAACGCCAATAGGTAGCTACTAATACTGCCGCCAGCACCGGCAAAAACACCGATGTTGCCGGCATAGGTTGCGGGATTGTAGCCGGCTTTCTCCAAAACTTCCCACGCGCATTCGAGGAAAATCCGCTGCTGGGGATCCATCATTTCGGCCTCCCGCGGCGAATAGCCGAAGAGGGAGGCATCGAAGCATTCGACGTCGTCGAGGACCGGGGCTGCTTTGACGTAGTTGGGATCTTGCCATAGGGCGCGTGGAACCCCGGCCGCCTGCAGCTCCTCGGTGGTCAGTGGGCGAATGGACTCTCGTCCACGTTGCAGGTTTTCCCAGTACTCCTCAATGTTTTTGGCACCGGGAAAGCGACAGGCCATACCTACGATGGCAATCGCGTTGGCGTGCGTTGGATAATCTATGCTAGTTTTATCATTCATTATCGACTCACGGCATTTGCTTGATTTGGGCGCCATAGGCTCATCGAGAACGAGTTACCCTCGTACGGTCTGAGACCTAAAGAGCTTTGCCAGTTGGGCGCTTCGGCGCCAACAATCGATATTTTATTCTAAGGACTCGGAAATAATATGATATAGCGCGCCGCGGTGCATGGACACCGCAGCACGCCTGCCCAACCGCAGATGGAGGATCAACCTTGCGGCATGCGGGCGGCCAGTGCTCGTGCCCGCATTTGTCCCCGATTTCTGCCCCGGTCACGTGGAGCTAGGCGCGGCCTGGTCGAGAAACATTTTTCGCCGCTGGGCTCGGCGAATTGGCAATAAGCGTTGCGTAGATCGCCCACGGTGCGGATGCTGGTGATTGCGATATCGCGGCTGAAGGGGTCGATATCGACGCGCATTTCAAGCATCGATACCAGTTGCGCCAGGTCGAGAGATTCGAAGCCCAGATCATTGGCCAAGCTGGACGCGTTATCTAACTTGGCCACAGTTTCTCCTTTTTGCTCGATGATATGGAAGATGACTTCGTGAATGGCGCTTTCGATTTCGTTTACGGATAATTTTGAATCTAACATGTAATACCTCCATCAACTACGATTGTTTGTCCAGTTACGAATTGAGCGGCCGGAGAGACGAGAAATTCTACGACACTGACAATATCTTCGATCTTGCCCAGGCGACCGAGGGGCGTTCTGCGAATGATTCGGTGCCGCTGGGTATCGGTGAGCGGCTCCACCATATCGCTCTCGAAGTAGCCGGGCGCCACCGAATTGACCCGGACGCCGCGAGGGCCGAGTTCGCGAGCGAGGCTGCGGGTCAAGCCGTCCAATGCGGCCTTGGTAGCACTATATACGGCGACGCCAGCATGACCGCGAAGGGCATTGACCGAAGATATGTTGATAATCGCGCCGCTACCTTGACTTAGCATAACCCGTGAGCAGGCATGGGTCAAATGAATTGGGCATTCTAAATTGACGCCGAGTGCGCGTTGGATGTCTTCAGCGCGCATGAGTGAAAACACCCCATCAATGCCCATTCCCACGTTATTGATCAAAACATCGATACGGTCGAATCGTTTGATTACCGACTTGATGAATGCTTGCACCTGGACCGGGTCTTGACCATCGACCGATTGCCAGAAAAAAGAGTCGTCATTCGCGGGGTTTTGGCGGATCTCGTCGATAAATTCAGTGGAATTGCGGCTAAACGTCGCAATCGCATGCCGGTGCTCAAGGCATTTGGCGACCAAGCCCTCACCCAAGCCCTTGCTGCCGCCGCTAATGACGATCACTTTGCGTTCGTTGAATAACATAGTCTATTCCAAAGGATAATATAGTGTGATGTTAAGCGAAGAAATGACGTATGAGTCCCCAATGGGTCCCAGGTCCATTGGCTGACGTTTGGTGGGAATGTGAGCGTATCAAAGCAATTGGCGTACCAATCTGCCGGCGTCTGCCGCTGGTGCTCTAAACCCGCGAAATGACGCATCGCACGTGCGGTCGAAGGAGATAGACACCGCGTTATCGCGGGGGAGGTCACGAGCCCCCACGAGTCATTTCCATCAAGTTTGCCCCCGGGGCGATGACCCCCACAGGGGGGCTCAGGCCCATAGGAGCTCAATACTTCGGGGTCTCCATCGGTATGGCTCAATCCAAATATGGGTTGCTTATATATTCAGTGTCGAATGGGCCGAGGTTTTTGAAGTACATGGACACAATATCGTCGCCGCGGATGTCGTAGTCGAGCCAGGCTTTGAGGCCGTGGCCTTTGGCCTCCTGAGCGGTGACCGGATGCAGTTGGCCGCGGTAGGTCTCTATGGTGAGGGTGCCATTGATGTCTTCCTCGTTGCCTTGCAGCGGACTGCCGGTCGGGGTGTAGGAATAAAAGTCGGTATGGGCCAAGGTGATCACGCCATCGATCACGCCATAGAGGCGCCCGAACGCAGAACCATCTTTGCGTACGATGGCCAAGAGCCCTTCCAGGTCATTCTCGTGTTCGTCCAGATGATAGAGGAAGAAAATATCGGTCCAATCGCGGGGAATGCCGCGTTGCGGCGAAGGCCATATCTGCGACCATTGTTGAACTGGGAGGGGTCGCGAGCGCCAATGTCATGAAGGTCAATCGTTTGCGGCCCTTGAGACTGGGACGATTGCTATTGGGCCTGCTATGGTCATGGCCGCTATGGTGAGCGAGGAACATCTCGAGACCTCGAGTTCGCCGACAACGACATCCGGTGCGCCGATAGCAAGATCTATGCGAGAGACATTATGTTGAGGCTTACCCCATCCGACGAGCTACTGGAACAAGTCAACAATCTGGTCAAAACCCGCATGTCGGGGGTGAAGGCCAAGGATAAGGCCAAGGCTGCATCCGCCGCTGGGTTTGCGGCCCAGTTCTACGAGCATGTGGCGCCGGACGATATTGTCGGCCGCGATCCTGAGGATTTATATGGTGCGGCGATGTCCATGTGGATTCTCGCGGGCAAGCGCCGCCCGGGGGAGACGCTCATTCGGGTTTACAACCCGCGTTTCGAGCAGCATGGATGGCACTCGACCCATACCGTTATTGAGATCGTCAACGACAATATGCCATTTCTTGTCGATTCTGTGACGATGGAGCTCAACAGGCGCAACTTAACGGTGCATCTGATCATTCATCCCATCTTCCAAGTCGAACGGGATGAGGATGGTAGAGCGCTGTCATTTCGCGAAAGCGCGAACGGCCATACGCGGGCGGGGGCCGAGTCGATGATGTATTTGGAAATCGACGAACAAACGTCGCCGCAAGTACTGCAAGACATCGAGTCCTCATTGGCCCACGTTCTCGGCGATGTGCGTGCGGCGGTCGAGGATTGGCCGGCGATGTTGGCGGCCACGCGCGCGATCATTGCGGAATTGAAGGCAGAACCACCGACGCGTTCACAGGAGGAAATCGACGAGGCCATCGATTTCCTGCAATGGGTTCACGACAACCACTTCACTTTCCTCGGCTATCGGGTCAACGATTTCGTGGGTGAGGGCACAGAGGCCGTGATCAACGTGCTGCCCGATAGCGGTCTCGGCATCTTGCGCGACCCCGATACCTCGGTCTTTGCCAGGTTGCGCAACTTGGGACAAATGCCCCCCGAGGTGCAGCACTTTATGCGTCAGCCCGATATTGTCAGGGTGACCAAAGCCAATGATCGCGCCACCGTGCATCGAGCCGTGTTCTTAGACACCATTGCGATCAAGCGCTACAACGCCGCGGGCGAAGTTATCGGCGAACGCCTCATCGTAGGCCTATTGACCTCCAGTGCATACAATAAGTCGCCGCGGAGCATTCCGCTACTGCGGCGCAAAGTGGCCGAGACCATCAAGCGCTCGGGCTATGACGCGTCGGGTCATTCCGGTAAGGCCCTGCTGCACATTTTGGAGACCTATCCCCGCGACGAGTTATTTCAAATTGATCCGGAGACCCTCACCGAGATCACGCGTGGCATTGTGCATCTACAAGAGCGGCAACGTGTGGCCCTCTTTCTCCGCCGCGATCCGTTTGAGCGTTATATCTCAGCCCTGATCTACGGTCCGCGCGAGCGCTACGATGTCCAGCTGCGGCGCAGATTCGAAGACATTTTGGCCCGTTCGTTTAACGGTGAGGTGCTCGCTCGCTATGAGTATTTGGGCGATGAGCTGCTGGGGCGGGTACACTTCATCGTCAAGACCGAGGCCGGGAACCTCCCCGCCTACGACCGCGAAGAAATTGAAAACCGCATTGTCGAGGCCGCGCGGACCTGGAAGGATAAATTGCGGCAAGCACTGGTGGAGACCCATGGCGAAGAGGCCGGCCTGACTCTCTATCGCCGCTATGCCAGTGCGTTTCCCACGGCATATCGCGAGCGCTATAACGTCAAATCCGCGGTCTACGATATCGAAAAGATCGAAGCCGCGATCGCCAGTGGGCAATTGCAGGTCAATCTGTATCGCCCAATCGAGGCCGAAGCCAATCAGGTGCGGCTCAAAGTATATAATTGCGGCGGGCAAATGATGCTCTCCTCCATTATGCCCATGTTGGAGAATATGGGCGTCCGCGTGATCGAAGAGCATCCGTTCAACGTCGATCCCCTCGATATCGACGATCTGGTGTTTGTGCGCGACTTCACCATGGAGACCGAAGCCGAGGATGGGTGGGATTTTCCCCTGGTGCGCGACCTCTTTCACGACTGTTTTGCTCGGGTGTGGAGCGGCGAGGTAGAAAACGACGGCTTCAATCGTCTGGTGTTGCGCGCCGGCCTCGATTGGCGCGATATCGTGGTCTTGCGGGCGTATTGCAAATATTTGCGCCAGATTATGATTCCGTTTAGCCAGGCGTATATGGAGAGCACGCTGGCCAACAACGCGGCCCTTGCCGCCGATATTGTGGCGCTCTTTCGCCGCAAATTCAATCCCGCCGCCAATGGGCCCGGCAGCGATGCTGGCGATATTGCCACGCTGGCCGGCAATATCCGTGCCCGCCTCGATGGAGTCGAGAATCTGGACGAAGATCGCATCTTGCGCCGCTTTCTCAACCTGGTCGAGAGTACGCTGCGGACCAATTTTTTTCAGACCACGCCGGAAGGCCAGGCCAAGCCCTACGTGTCATTCAAGTTTGCCAATCGCGAAATCACCGCCATTCCGCCGCCGGCGCCGCTGCGCGAGATCTTCGTGTACTCGCCGCGGTTTGAAGCCGTGCATTTGCGTTTTGGCCTGGTCGCCCGCGGCGGCTTGCGCTGGTCGGATCGGCTGGAGGACTTTCGCACCGAAGTCTTGGGCTTGGTCAAAGCCCAGCAGGTCAAGAACTCGGTCATTGTGCCGGTGGGCTCCAAGGGCGGTTTTGTGCTCAAGAGCGCCCCACCTCCGAGCGAGCGCGAGGCGTTTTGGGCCGAGGGGATTGCCTGCTATCGGCTGTTTATCTCGGGCATGCTCGACATCACCGACAATTTGGTCGGCGATGATGTGGTGGCGCCCCCGAGGGTGGTGCGCATGGACGGTGACGACCCATACTTGGTGGTGGCGGCAGACAAGGGCACCGCGACCTTTTCTGACTATGCCAATCAAGTGGCGCGCGATTACGGTTTTTGGCTCGACGATGCCTTTGCCTCCGGGGGCTCGGCCGGTTATGACCACAAGAAAATGGGCATTACCGCCCGGGGCGGCTGGGAATCGGTGAAGCGCCATTTTCGCGAGATGGGCCACGATACGCAAACCCAGGACTTTAGCGTCATCGGTGTTGGCGACATGTCGGGGGATGTCTTTGGCAATGGCATGCTTTTATCCGAGCATATTCGCCTAATCGGTGCCTTTAACCATCTACATATTTTCATCGACCCGGCGCCCGATGCGGCCAAGAGTTTTCACGAGCGCCAGCGGCTCTTTGCCATGACGCGCTCGTCGTGGGCCGATTATGACCGAGCACTCATATCAGAAGGCGGGGGCGTATTCGATCGCAAGGCCAAGTCGGTGCCGCTGTCGCCGCAAATGCAGACGCTCCTCGGTGTCCGCCATAGCGAGTTGCCGCCAAACGAGGTCATCAAACATTTGCTCAAGGCCCAGGTCGATTTGCTGTGGTTGGGCGGTATTGGCACCTACGTCAAGGCCAGCACTGAGAGTCATCGCGATGCTGGTGACCGCGGCAACGATCCGGTGCGCATCAATGCCGCCGAGCTGGGCTGCAAGGTGATTGGCGAGGGCGCCAATCTGGGGGTCACCCACTTGGCCCGCATCGAGTTTGCCCAGCGCGGCGGTCGCTGCAACACCGACGCCATCGACAATTCTGCCGGGGTGGATTGTTCGGATCACGAGGTCAATATCAAGATCTTGTTGGGCACCATTATGGCCAGCGGCGACATGACGGAAAAGCAGCGCAATCAACTATTGGAGGAGATGAGCGACGAGGTGTCGCGTCTGGTCCTGCGTGACAACTATCAGCAGACCCAGGCAATCAGCGTGGTCGAGAGTCAGGCTACGCGGCAGATCGATGTTCATCAGCGTCTCATACGCGCCATGGAGCGGGCGGGGCAACTCGACCGGGGATTGGAGTTTTTGCCTGACGACGAGGAGTTCGATCGCCGGCATCAGATGCAAAAAGGTCTGACGAGACCTGAGATTTCGGTTCTCATGGCCTATGCCAAGAACGTCACCTATCAGGAGTTATTGCAGTCTGATCTGCCCGATGCGCCTCTGCTCAACCAGGATCTCACGCGCTACTTTCCCCAGCAGATTGAAGAACGTTTTCTCGACGCCATTGCTCGCCATCGGCTGCGGCGGGAAATTATTGCCACGGCGGTGACCAATTCGATGATCAATCGCACGGGGCCTGGGTTTGTGCACGAAATGCAGCGTCGGACTGGTTGGAAGACGCCCGACATTGGTCGCGCCTATACTATTGCGCGCGAGGTGTTTGAGCTCAGACCTCTGTGGATCGCGATTGAGGCTCTTGACAATCAGGTGCCCGCGGATATTCAGACGCTCATGCTCTACGAGACCAGCCGGACCATAGAGCGTATGACCGAATGGTTTTTGCGTAACGAAGAGCATCCGCTCGATATTCGCAAAAACATCGAGAAGTACCACTCGGGGGTTGAGACGCTGCGGGAAAATCTTGACGACATCCTCGGACCTATTGCGTTGGAAGCGATGCAGCAGCGCAATCAGCGCTTTGCCCACGATAATGTGCCCGCGGCGTTGGTGAGGAGAGTGGGTCAGCTGAAGACGCTATCGGCGGCCTGCGACATCGTGCGGCTGGCCGGTGACGTGGAGTTGCCGGTGGCCGATGTCGGCGCCACTTACACTGACGTGGGTCAGCAGTTTGGTCTGGAGTGGTTGCGTTCGGTGGCCAATCGGCTGCATGCGGAGAATCAGTGGCATCGTTTGGCGATTGCGGCCATTATCGATGATCTGTGGAGTTTGCAGGCTGTGATTACGGCGAGGGTGCTTGCTGGGGGCAGCTCGGGGCATCAGGCGATTGCTGCTTGGAGTAAGAGCCGCGGCGAGTATGCTGACCGCATTGAGGTGATGCTGGGGGAATTTAGGCAATTGGCCAATGTCGATTTGGCGATGTTGGCGGTGATCAGTCGTGAGCTGCGCAATTTGGCTGGGGCATGAGTGTGGATGTAACGCATATTGTTCTTGGGGATGGGGCTCTTGCGCCTTTGACCGAGATGCTACAGACGCCACAGGAG
>JAAUYH010011728.1_pt1 | contig 15447 bp, 13 predicted proteins | sample 7278061 | NCBI WGS metagenome assembly JAAUYH01 (sample SAMN14350203, study PRJNA611818) | marine sediment metagenome | isolation source: surface marine sediment (0.6m) | place: French Polynesia: Moorea | collected 2018-08
GGCGAGTTTTCAGGCGAGATCAGAGGCTCGGCCGGTGACAACGCTTTCATGATATTTGACAGCGCCGTGGACGCGGTGACCTTCGCCGTCGAGATGCAAAAGCTCTTTGCCGCCGAGAACCAGGGCTTGCCGGAAGACGAGCAAATCCTCTTTCGCTTCGGCATCAATCTCGGCGAGGTCCTGATCAAGGACGATGAGATCACTGGCGAGAGCGTCAACATCGCCGCCCGGATCGAGGCCTTCGCCCGGCCCGGCAATATCTGCATTTCCGGCGCTGCCTATGAGCATGTCAGCAACAAGCTGCAATACGGCTACGAGTATCTCGGCGGGCAGGAATTCAAGAATATCGGCAAGACCGTCGAGGTCTTCCAGGTCCACGAAAACCCCACCAGCGCCACGATGACGGCCGGATTGCGCCGCAGCACGCCCGCGCCAGTCGAAGCCAAGGATCGCGCCGTGGCGGATCAGTCGATCGTCGTCCTGCCCTTCGGATTTCAGGGCAGTGATCAAAGCGACAACTGGTTCGCCGATGGTCTGACCGAGGACGTGACGACCAGCCTCTCGCGGTTCCACGAGTTCTTCGTCATCGCGCGCGGGTCTGCCTATATCTACGCCGACCGCTCGAAATCACCGAAACAGGCGGCACAAGAGCTTGGCGTTCGCTATGCCGTCGATGGGACCGTCCGCAAGGCAGGTTCGCGGATCCGGATCACGCTACAGCTCTTGGATGCGTTGCAGGACCGGACGATCTGGGGCGAACAGTACAATCGCGACATCGAGGATCTTTTCGATCTGCAGGACGAAATCACCCAGGTGATCGTTTCGGCCACCGCGGCGCAAATTGAAGCCTCGGAACGCGAGCGGACCCGGCTCTTGCCGCCGGCGAACCTCGCGGCCTACGGGTTCGTGCTGCAGGGCCAAAGGCACATCTTTCGCTATACCCGCGGCGAGGTTCGCGAGGCGCGAAAGTTCTACGACTATGCACTGCAAAGCGACGCGCGATACGCGCGGGCCCATGCGGCCAAGTCCCGGACCTACAATCTTGATTGGCGCTACGACTGGGCCGAGAAACCCGAGACCGCCTTGGATGATGCCTTGGATCTTGCGCAGAAGGCCATCGATCTGGACAAGTCGGACGCGCGCGGCTTTGGCGAGCTGGGTTTCGCGCATCTTTACCGCAAGGAGCACGAGCCCGCGATCAATGCCTATGACCGTGCGTTGACACTTAACCCCAATGACGCCGATCTGATGTCGGACATGGCCGACGCGCTGGCCCATTCCGGCCGGTCCGAGGAGGCAGTGGCTCTACTGCAGAAGGCGATGCGGCTCAACCCCTTCTACCCCGATCAGTATATCTGGCACCTAGGCGGCGCGTATTTCAATCTCAAGTGCTACGAAGATGCGATCCGAACGATCAAGACGATGCAGAACCCGACCGAAGGTCGGCGTCTCTTGGCGGCAAGCTACGGTCATCTGGGCCGCGAGGCCGAGGCCCGGACCGAGGCCGAGTTGGTGCTCAAGGCGCATCCGAGATTCTCGGTCGAACGCTGGGCCGCGGTTCAACCCGACAAGTTTCAGGAAGATGTGCAGCACTTCGTCGAGGGGCTGAAGCGCGCCGGGCTCTAGTCGCTGGCGTCTCCGCGCGCGCCGCTGATCCGCGCCCCAGACACCCGCGCCCCGGAAACTCTCGCGCCGGACACCCGCGCCCCAGAGACCCGTGCCCCGGACACTCGCGCACCCGAAACACCCATCCCGCCGCCATCGCTCATCGCGTCGAGCAGCACATGCTCGAACTTGCCGGTATCGACGTCCAGCCGGACGGTGTTGTCGGTCCGATGAACGGTCCAGGCCCTGAGCGAGGCGAAGAATTCCTTGTCACGCGGATTCGGTCCCGGCACGGCCACGTCTTTTGCCTCGACTCCCTCGCCGTCGACCAGAAACAGGACCGGCGTCAGCAGCTCGACATAGACGCCGTCATAGGTGAAACCGTAGATTCGGGCGAAAATCTCGCTTGCCGAGGTGTCGGTGATATCGAGGTCATCTACCTTGCGCCCGAACAAGACAATTTCATCGGACGTCTTGAGCGTTTCATTCTTTGAAGACATTATTCAAACCCTCTTCGAGCGCGTCGGCTCTCAACTTCCCACCTCGGTAGCCTAGCGGATGCAGGGCTGTCAGTCCATTGGAACCATGGTTCGAACAGAATTCGCATGGCTGTCCTGGCCAAGTGGTTCTAGCTGAGGACCGACGGTGACCTCGCCAATATCGCGCAGGGCGAAGTTGCCACGGATCAGCCGGGCGTACCGTCCGCCGGTGTGAGCTTCGTCGACCGCAAGGAAGACATTGGCCACATCGACGAAATTGAGGTCGCGCTTGGAGAGTTGATCCCAGGTGTCGGCGAGATAGGTCCCGAGGATGTCGCGCGCATCAAGCAGCGCGCGTTTGAAGAGATCCGGATGGTCGGCATATGCCGCGTCGAAAAGCTCTTGCATGACGGGCGCATATTGATGCGTCGCAAGGAGTTGATCCGAGAGATCCTCCATCTCGGGCGAGATCGCGCCGTAATCCAGCAGCATTTCGTGGAAGAGGTCCACGAGGATGTCGAAGAACGCGCCTGTGAGCGGCTGCGAGAGGTGGTGTTCCTTCACCCAGCCCTCGGCGAATTCCGACAAACGCCGGTCGTTTGCTGCGATCCGGATCTGTTTGTTGTCCGACAGTTCCGCGATCCGGTTGACGGCGTTCAGCATGTAGAGATTGCCGCGAGTGTTTTCCAAGAGCAGATCCACCAGCGAATTGAAGTGCAGAGACGAGATTAGCGCGACGAGGTCGGCGGCGCTTTCGTGAAACCCGAAATATTCGCCGGTGACATTGTTCGGGTTCGGCACGCCGACCTCGGAATAGATGATCGCGTGCCCAACCTCATGTGCGATCACGTCGAAATTCAGGCTGAACGGGCGGAAGACACCGGCGGAACTGTCGCCACCCATCTCGATAAACCCGAAGCCGGAATAGGCGTTTTCGAGAGATGGCAGGATGGTCAGTTCCATCCGATCGTACTTTCCGTCGCTTTGCCAGGGAATCCGCCGCCCGAAATAATCCTCCCAGATATCCATGACGAAGCGAACTGTCCCGAAGAGATGTGCGGTTTCGAATTGCGGCGTGCCGGGTTCGAGGTAGTCGAAGTTTCCATCGGCATCCGGCATCGCCGGGGCTTCGATCTCGCCAGTCCAGGGCGGCGCCAGGACCGCCGATCCGTCCGGTGCTATGCCGTAAGGCTCCTCCTTGCCGATCGGAAAGATCGTGTACATCCGGTCGTCGGCAGGTCCCGGCGCAAGGCTTCCGGCGGGCGAGGAGACCTCTATGATCTCGGGCTCAACATAATTGTCCAGGAAATAGGGCTGAGGAAACAGCCTGAATAGCGTTCCTGCCATGTCTCTTTGCCCCCGCAACCCATCCAATGAGGCCAGCATAGCATACGCTTTCGCCGTTCTCACTAGGAGCCGATATCTCCAAGCAGCCGGAAGCCTTTGGCCTCGTTGGCAGGTCGCTGCACTTGCCGTCTGCGCCACGTGTCCGAAGTTCGCACCCAAGGATCCGTGAATTCAAAGGAGACGTCCGGAGGCACCGGGAGATCTCCAAGCGCCATGCGCTCCACAAGCGCCTCGGCATCGAGACGCTTCTGGTCCACCTCATTGGCCGCGATCCAGTCGCCGAGCGCGGGCGAGACTATTGGCCCCGTCTCGCCCAGTACGCTCTCCCAGGTCCGTGTCTTGTAGTATTGTCGTTTCGCCAAGGCGATCACATCTGCTGCCGCATCGTCGCAGATCACTCCAGCCGCCACCGCCGCCCGGCAAGTCGCCCGGATATTGACCATCGCGACACTCAAAGCCGGATAGCCCAGTTCCGCCGGCCCGTGCACCAGCGCCACCTCGTCATCATCCTCGATGCCGCCATCGCGATAGGCGGCGTAGATCTCTCCAATGCCGATCATGCCGAAGGTGTCCATCTCAGCTGCGCGCAGGGCGCCCATGCTCGCCGCGCCCAGAACGGGAATGCCCTGACGCAGCGCCCAGAGAATCTCCTTGTGCCAGACCGACGGCACGCCCTCGAAAAACCCGTCGATGATTCCGATCGCCGTTGGCCGCTCGAGGGTCGCCAGGTAGACATCGCCCTGCCGCACCGGGCCGCGAACGTCGATTCCATCCAGCGGAATCGTGCTCCCTGCCAGCGTGGGCCCCGAGAACAAGATCATGCGCCACCGCCTCCGGCACGCGCCCCGGGCACGTAATTTTCATCGTCGTGGGGAGCCTCGAGGCCTGGGATGATGACGCGCATGACGGGAATTCCGAACTCCGGCCGGGTCATATCGACGACCGCGATCTGCTCGATGCCGGCGCTATGCAGCCGCGCCTTCAGCCAGTTGAGATCCGACAACAGGTTCGCGTTTTTCTGCGTAGGCACCTGACCGTAGGTCCGAGGGTGATCGGGCATTGACATAAGACTGGCGAAAGCCTCCGCCTTCTTCTCGAGGCCCCTGGAACTGAATTCCTCGAACGCCAAATCCTCCCGCGCGCCGCTGATATAGTTCAGTCGGGTCTGCGCAGCCTCGGTGAGCGCGCGCAGAAGCGCAATGTCGCGGTCCGGATGGGTGCCAGAGCCGAGCCCGAGATGCCCGTCGCCTACGTCTTCGTCACTGATCACGCAGAGAAAACTCGCGACGCCGATATTCGAGGTGATGTCCCAAACGGCACAGTCGAACCCGGCTTCGAGGAACTTGCCAATCGCGCGCGCCGCCTCGCCGCCGGGCACCGTAGACAGGTCGAGCCGCGTGTCGCTTTGACGGTGCAACGACAGATGATGCCAGACCGCCAACGCATCGCGCTCGATCACTTCGCAGACCCCGTGGCAGATCGCCTCGAGCGGATGGTTACCCGACGCGAGCCCGTTCGTGCTCGCCGGAAAGAGGCCCGTACCCGGCGGCGCCGGATGGGTGTAGTCGGCATGAACCATCTCATGCGGCACTACAATCTGCCGGTTGCTGAAGAGTTCGACCGCGGGCACCCAGAGCAACCGTTCGGTCTTGGCGACGGGCCCGCGGGGCGTTCGGGGCAAACGATCCAGATCGATGATCTCGTGACGCCCCGCCAGATCCGCCGCGCGGGCGAAGTGCACCGGTGTCTCCAGGTTCTCCGCGTGCCAGATCTCCACCGCCTCCATCACGGCGGAGGCCTTGGCGGCAGCCAGCGTCGAGCCCTTGCCTTGCGAGATCGCGATCGACCGCGCCATCGGCCGCACGGCGATCACGACCGGCAACCCGATGCGATCCAAGCCGGTGATATTGGCGACGCGCGTGATGCCAAACCGGCCCTTCAGAGGCAGTATCCGGCCTAGTGTTTCCTCGGCCGAACACACGCGGTGCAAGCCATTCAGCAGGGTGATCCGATCATCGCCACCTAAATCGCCGTTCATTCCTGGAGGTTGTTCCTTCTGGGCTCGCCACGGCTCATACTTACCAGTCTTTCAGCGCTCCGACGACGGGAAATCGGCGGTTGGGTGAATGCCTCGAAAAACCCGCATCACTCGGTGCCGGTCGAGCTCCGCCAGTTTGGCCATTCGCATTCCTTCCGGAGGAGTGTCAAAGACAATTCGCTTGCCTACCATTGAACCGCTGGCTTCGAACGGAGCCGGGTGACTGTCTTGACGTTCGCCTTGCTTGAGACCGCGGAGACTGACATCGCATGGGGATTGCCGGAGGCCTTGCATGACCGTCTATGCTTTGAATGGCCTGGGCCGGATCGGAATTCTGGCACTCTAGTCGTCGATTGAGCGAGTTGGGGCGGTTGCCGGAATCAACGACGCAGCAGGTGATCCGGCGATGCATGCGCACTATCTGGAGTTCGATCCGATGCACGGCCGTTGAGAGGCGTGATTCTTCTCCGATGACCAAAGCGTTACAGTCGGGTTCGTTCGGTTGCCGAGCCTTGGCATGCCGGACCTCTTGGCCCAGCACTGGACGGCATAGCCTTGGTCATCGACTGCGCTGGCGTCCTCACGACCGACGCGAAGCTCGTGCCGTTTTTCGGCGTCGGCGTGAAGAAGGTGGTTGTCTACTTGCCGGTGAGGGACGGCGACGCGGCCTGCTAAACGACGAACTGCCTCACACCGATGGTCAAGGTGATCCGCGAGGAAACCGGCATCGGTCATGGCTCGATTACCGCGATCCATGATGTCACCAGCATCCAGACGACCTCGACCGGCCCGCCGAGGACCTGCTCCGGGCGCGCTCGGCGCGATTCTTGCTGATCCCCGTGACCACCGGCCGTGTGAAACTGCATGCCGTGCCGGTGCCGCCCTTGAACGCCTCGATCACCGATCGCGTGTTCGGAGTTGAACGAAAGACCACCGTGGAAGAAGCCGTTGACCACTTCAATACCGCCGCTGAGGGCTCATTAAGGGGATTTCACGGCTATCAAGAACCGCCTTTCGGGAAGCGCGAGCATTGCCTTTCCGTGCCGGCAGGTTGACGTGCGTTCGTCGTCGGGTCCACCAAGTCGGCCATCACGCCCAGCGACAGTATCCATGAAGACTTTTTTGCCTGCGCCTCTCGGAACAGGTGCGGTCCTCGGTTGGTTTTTGAAACTGGGCGGATGGCGCATTGTCAGCGCAAAAGACAAGTCAGCACAAAAAATAGACCCATGGCCGAATTCGGGATGATCGAGGGTGCTTGAGTTCAAGTGGTGCCCGGGGGCGGAATCGAACCACCGACACGAGGATTTTCAGTCCACTGCTCTACCCCTGAGCTACCCGGGCACGGGTGAGCTGAAGCACGTGTGCTCCGCTCGGGTCGGCGCGTTTTAGTCGGTGGCGGTGGGGGTGTCCAGTCGAATTCTGATACCGTCCGTTGCTTTCCGCGAAGCCACATGATCGGGCAAAAATCTGCCACATGGCCGAAGGGTTCGCAGTGCTCAAAAGGACGGGAACCGCTCTCGTTTCCGCTGCAGTTCAAAATGCCCCAGCGGGGTCCATCCGACCAGGGCAGTCTCGATTCCGTCTTTTCGAAACGCACTGCGAAGGCTGGTCTCGAATAGCTTGCGCTGGGATTTCGGGAAAGGTGCAAGGTCGATGGTGATCTGGCCGCCGAGGCCGCGGCAGCGCAGCTGCCGGGGCAGGTCTTTGGCAAGGGCGAGGTTGGCCTTCAACCCTGCGGCGGGGCTTGTGTCGCCACCTGTGTTCACATCCACGGCGACCAGAGCACGCGTGGGTTCGATCCAGGCGGTTGCCCCACCGGGAAGGAAAATTTCGGCGGACGCCATCTCTGCGATGAGGCCGTCGATTCCAAGGTTTGTGAAGCAACCGGGTTGATCTTCAACTTTCCCAATAGCCGGCCAGTCACGCATAGCAAGCTCTTGGGCGCCAGGGCCCGGGAGGATCAGGGCGGGATCACCGGCCACCTGAGAGATCACTTCGTCCACCTGGGCAAGGATCGTTGTCGAGTCCGCGGCGATCAGGTCCTCGGATTGGCCCTCGGCCTCGGAACGGATGATCATGCCGTGGACGGACGCTCCGACCGCTACAGCATCCAGCAGCCTCCGCCGCTCCGCCTCATCGCGGATCCGGCGCGAGAGGTTGATCCCCGGAGCCCCAGGCGTGACAAGGACGTACCGGCCCTTGAACAGTAGCTTGCTGGTAACGGGCACTGCCTTGCCGGACTCGACGACACCCGTGACTTGTACAAGGAGCGACCGGCCCGGGCTCAACCCCTTTGTATCGCGCAGAAAGCCGCGTTGGCCTCCGGGAAGCTTCACGGTGGCACCGCCCTGGCCCTTCATCGGCCGGTCGGCGATAGCGCGGTAGATCGCGCCGGGGCGTGGAATGCTGGCGTCCGCTGGGTCGATGATCAGGTCGTCGAGCTTACCATCAACGATACGCGCGGCGGCCTTGCGGCCGTCCCAATTGTCAAGCGCGATCAGGGTGCCTTTCATCGAGGCAGGCCAAAGACGGGGTAACCCGCGGCGCGCAGCAGTTGTGCGGTTTCGAAGACCGGCAGACCCATCACCGCACTATGAGATCCCTGAAGCCAGGGAATGAAGGCCCCGGCGGGGCCCTGGATCGCGTAGGCGCCGGCCTTGCCCTGCCAATCGCCCGTGGCGAGATAGCCGGCGATCTCGGCGTCGGTCAGGCGTTTCATCCGGACGGCGGAGGTGACGTCGCGCAGCCAGGTCTGCGTCGCGGTGCGGACCGCGATGCCGGTGATCACGCGGTGGCGGCGGCCGGAGAGGAGGCGGAGGAATGCCGCGGCCTCGGCGGCGTCGGCAGGTTTTCCGAGGATGCGGCGGCCGAGGGCGACGGTCGTGTCGGCACAAAGGATGACCTCGTCCTCGGCGCATGTCATCGCCTCGGCTTTCGCCTTTGCGATGCGCAGGCAGTAGGGGCGCGGGAGCTCTCGCGGGAGCGGGTCTTCGTCGATATGAGGCGGACGGACCTCGTCGGGGACGAGGTTGAGCTGGCCGAGCAGTTCGAGACGGCGCGGGCTGGCGGAGCCGAGGATCAGGCGGGGCATGCCAGGCACTCTGGTTTGCAGCCGGGCGATGGCCGCGGATCGCATCGCAAACCGCTTCCCCACGCCGGGCGGAGCAAGGGCTTCGCCCTATTTGAACCGGTAATTGATGCGGCCCTTGCTGAGGTCGTAGGGGGTCATCTCGACCTGGACCTTGTCTCCGGCGAGAACACGGATCCGGTTCTTGCGCATCTTTCCTGCCGTATGAGCGATGATTTCATGGCCGTTCTCAAGCTCGACCCTGAACGTCGCGTTCGGCAGGAGTTCCTTCACGACGCCGGGGAATTCGAGCATTTCTTCCTTGGCCATGGGTACTCCATCCTTGATCGCCCGCCGGGATGCGGGCGCGGCTTAAATGGCCTGTTTTTGGGGGGTTTTCAAGGTCTGAGGCGAGTCCGGGTATTTTCCGGCCCGGAGAGTGTCCCAGCTAGGACATTCACTTAACTCATTGATATAAAACATTTCCTAACGGAATTTAACCATTTTCTTGTCATGGCGACTCCGGGTGTTCATAGGCAGCCGACTTGCCGCGGTTGGCGGCGGTTGCGTGTTTCACGGGAAAGTCCGGGTGAACGGAGGCGGGTCACACCGCCACGCACTTCAGCGCAACGCGAGCCGGGGCGGGGGCAGACCGGGGGGGGGCGCCGCGCAATTGGTTGGACGGAGCGCTTTATATCTGAAAAACCATTGCTCCGCGTGAGCGACGCGCTGGTGTTGAAGTAGCGGCGGCCCGCGGGACGGTCTGCCACTGGCACGGCGGCTTCGCCTTGGTTCCTTGCCAAGGTTCCTTGCTCACTCGTGGGAAGCGCGCGGTTTTGGTGCTCTGGATCCAGTGGGGCGGATGACGACAGTCACGTCCCCGCCGTCGGCGGGCCAAAGCGCTCTAGCATCCGATCCTTGATCTGATCGCGGGTCTGGCGGTAGGCGGCGAGTTTCTCATCGCGCTTGGTGCCGAGACCGGTGGGGTCGAGGATCGGCCAGTACTCGACGTCCAGATGGTAGAAGCGTGTGTATTCAAGAGCTTGGCGCTGACTAGCGGGCGAGAGGGCCACGATCAGGTCGAACCCCGACAGGTCATCGCCCCATTGTTGCATCTCCTCGAAGGACCGCGAGCGGTGGCGCGAGAGCTCAACGCCCAGTTCGGCGCAGACCGCGATGGCGAAGCCGTCGATCTCGAGATCGTTGCGGACGCCCGCGGATTGCACATAGGCGTCCTGGCCGTAGAGTTTCTTCATCAGCCCCTCGGCCATCGGCGAGCGGACCGCGTTATGGTCGCAGCAGAAGAGCACCGAGGAGGGGATGTCGCCCGGCACGCGCCTAGCCGCCCCAGTGCAGCACGCAGATCAGGGTGAAGAGGCGGCGGGCGGTGTCGATGTCGATCTCGGCCTTGCCCTCGAGACGTTCCTGAAGCGTCCGGGCGCCCTCGTTGTGGATGCCGCGGCGGGCCATGTCGATGGCTTCGATCTGGCTGGGCGGCAGGCGTTTGACGGCGTCGAAATAGCTTTCGCAGATCTGGAAATAGTCCTTCACGGTCTGCCGGAAGGGACCGAGGGAGAGGTGGAATTGGGCGACGTCCTTGTCGTCCTCGGTCGTGAGGTCGAAGACCAGGCGACGGTCGCGGATCGCGAGGGTCAGCTGGTAAGGCCCGTCGGGCGGCGCGCGGCCGTCGCGGGGCGGGATGCTGAAGCTGTTGTCTTCGAGCAGGTCGAAGATGGCGACCTGACGCTCCTGTTCGATCTCGGGCGTAGGCGGCGCGAGGGTGCTGTCGTCGATCTCGACTTTCGAGAGCTTGGCCATGGGCTACCCTTCGTTCAGGCGGTCGAGGCGGGCGCGGACGGAGAGCCCATGAGCCTCGAGCGATTCCGACTTTGCCAGACATTCGGCGGCGGGGCCAATGGCACGGAGGCTTTCGGGCGTCATGCGGGTGAGCGTGGTGCGTTTGAGGAAATCCATGACCGAGAGCCCCGAGGAGAAGCGGGCGGAGCGGGCGGTGGGCAGGACATGGTTCGGGCCGCCGATGTAGTCGCCGATCGCTTCCGGCGTCCATTGGCCGAGGAAGATCGCGCCGGCGTGGTGGATCTTTTGCGACAGCGCGTCCGGGTCTTCGACGCAAAGCTCCAGGTGTTCGGGGGCGATGCGGTCTGTGAGGGCGGCGGCCTGGTCGAGGGTGGCGACGGTGATCACGGCACCGAAATCGCGCCAGCTTGCGCTTGCGATGGCGGTGCGCTCGAGCGTTTCGAGGCGTTTTTCGACGGCGGCGGCGACGGCCGCGCCGAAGGCAGCGTCGGTGGTGATCAGGATCGACTGGGCGCTTTCGTCGTGCTCGGCCTGACTCAGCAGGTCGATGGCGATCCAGTCGGGGTCGTTGTGCTTGTCGGAGATGACCAGGATCTCGGAGGGACCCGCGATCATGTCGATGCCGACCTTGCCGAAGACGCGGCGCTTGGCGGCGGCGACGAAGGCGTTGCCGGGGCCGGTGATCTTGTCGACGGGATGGATGGTCGCGGTGCCGTAGGCGAGGGCTGCGATCGCCTGGGCGCCGCCGATGCGGTAGACGGTCTCGACGCCGGAGAGACGCGCGGCGAGCAGGACCAGCGGGTTGGCGACCCCGTCGGGCGTGGGGGCGCAGATCACCAGGCGTTCGACGCCCGCGACTTGGGCCGGGATCGCGTTCATCAGGACCGAGGACGGGTAGCTTGCGAGCCCGCCGGGCACGTAGAGGCCCGCCGCCGAGACCGGTCCCCAGCGCCAGCCGAGCGTTGCGCCGGTGTGGTCTTGCCAGCTCGCATCGTCGGGCATCTGGCGCGCGTGATAGGCGCGGATGCGCTCGGCGGCGAGTTCCAATGCTGTGCGCTCTGCGTCCGGGACCTGGTCACAGGCGGCGTCGATCTCGGCCTCGGAGAAGGCCAGGGTCTCGGGGGTCAGCGCCAAGCGGTCGAAGCGTTCTGTCAACTCGATCACCGCCGCGTCACCCCGCGTCCGCACATCCGCAATGATGCCGGCGACGACGTCGTCGACATCGGGGCTGTCCTCGCGCTTGGCGGACAGAAGCGCCTGGAACCGATCCTCGAAATCGGGATCGGAGGTCGCAAGGAACATCGGCATGTCTTACTCCGGGTGTTGCGGGGCGGCTTTCGACGGGGCGATATAGGGCCGGGTGACATCCTTCAAGGTGACATCCAGCGCCTCGACGGCGAGCGCGATGGCCCCGTCCCCGGCGAGCGTCAGGACGATGCGGCCCGTGCCGTCCTCGCCGGGCTCGAAGTCCAGCGAAAGCAGCGACAGCACCACGTCTTTGTCGCCGCGCGCGATGCCGATCGAGGAGACCTTCATCACCTCGTCGAACACCAGCACCGCCTGCACGCGCTCGAAGTCGCGCTGGCGGCGTTCGGCGGCGGGGGCGTCCTCCCACCGGAAACGGTTGATGAGGATGGCGAAGCGGCGTTCGCGGGCGCGCCAGGTCATCTCGGTTACCGGGAAGACGGCGTCCTGCACGAGCGACGAGATCACCGCGAGGTCCTTGGCGTCGAGCGCCTTGAGATGCAGGGGCGCTTCGCGTCCGTCTTCGAAGCGCGCGTCCTGCATCAGGCGTGCACCCGTTCGATCGTGGCCCCGCAGGCGCTGAGTTTCTCCTCGACGCGCTCATAGCCGCGGTCGAGATGGTAGACGCGGCTGACGGTTGTTTCGCCTTCGGCGGCGAGGGCTGCGAGGATCAGCGAGACCGAGGCGCGCAGGTCGGTGGCCATCACCGGCGCGCCCTTGAGCCGCTCCACCCCGGTGACGGTGGCGGTACCGCCATGCACGTCGATTTTGGCGCCCATGCGCATCAGCTCGGGGGCATGCATGAAGCGGTTCTCGAAGATCGTCTCATGCAGGTGCGAGGTGCCCTCGGCCGTGCAGAGAAGCGCCATCATCTGCGCCTGCAGGTCGGTGGGAAAGCCCGGGAAGGGCGCCGTTTCCACGTCGAGCGCGCGGATACGTCCATTCTTGCGCGCGACCTTGAGGCCACGGGCGGTTTCGGTGACGGAGATGCCCGCCTCGTCGAGCTTCTCGGCAAACGCTGCGACGAGGTCGATGCGGCCGCCGAGGCATTCCACCTCGCCGCCGGTGATCGCGGGGGCGAGCATGTAGGTGCCGAGCTCGATCCGGTCGGCGACCACGGGATGGGTGACGCCGTGCAGCCGGTCAACGCCCTGGATGGTGAGGGTCGGGGTGCCTTCGCCCTCGATCTGGGCGCCCATGGCCTTGAGGCAGTGCGCGAGGTCGACGATCTCGGGCTCGCGCGCGGCGTTCCTGAGCACGGTCGTGCCCTTGGCAAGCGTGGCGGCCATCAGCACGTTCTCGGTGGCGCCGACCGAGACGAAGGGGAAGTCGAAGGTGGCGCCCCTGAGGCCACCGGGCGCCTCGGCATGCACATAGCCGTCGCGCAGTTCGAGCTGGGCGCCCAGCGCCTCGAGGCCCTTGAGATGCAGGTCCACCGGCCGCGCGCCGATGGCGCAGCCGCCGGGCAGCGAGACCACCGCCTTGCCCGCCCGCGCCAGGAGCGGCCCGAGCACCAGGATCGAGGCGCGCATCTTGCGGACGATGTCATAATCGGCAGTGAGGTTGTCGATGTCGTGGGACGACATAGCGAGAACCTGACCGTCCTGCAATTTGGTGACCTCGGCCCCCAAGGAGGCCAGAAGTTCGGTCATCGTTGCGATATCGCTGAGCCGCGGCGCATTGGTGAGCGTGAGCGGCTCGTCACTGAGCAGCGTGGCCGGCATCAGCGTAAGACACGCGTTCTTCGCCCCCGCGATCGGAATTTCGCCCTGGAGCGGCGCGCCGCCCTTGATCCGGATGGAATCCATGCCTGCCCTAGCCTTCGTTCTTGTCTTGCGCCTGCCGCGCGCGCGCCTGTTCCTTGCGCCGCGCGATATTCGCTTTCAGCGCGGATTTGAGCCGGTCCTCGCGGGTTTTCTCGGTCCCGCGTCCCGGCTTTTTCGCGGGTTTCCTCTGCATCGCGCTCTGTCTATCGCAGGCGCTGTAAGGCGTCCAGATTGCGCTTGCACCGTTTCGGCTTTGGGTCTAATCAGCCCGACACTTGCTGCCGTAGCTCAGGGGTAGAGCACTCCCTTGGTAAGGGAGAGGTCGAGAGTTCAAATCTCTCCGGCAGCACCATCCACCCCCTGGCGGTATCGAAGAGTGTCGTGGGTAGGTCCTGCGGCCGAGCTTGGTTGTGGCGCGCCATGTGCGTTTCAGGCTGCCCGACCCGTGGCGCATCAATGGCTCGCGCCCTGTAGATTCCGCTGACCCGACGACTGGCCGCTGCGGTGTCCGGACGACCGGGACCCGTTCAGACCAGGGCCGGGCCGCCGTTTGACGCGCGGGATCATCAGCCTCAGTCGAAAGGCAGGGGCCGGTCAGCAAACCAGATGGGAAAGAGGGATTGGTTGCGGGGGTAGGATTTGAACCTACGACCTTCAGGTTATGAGCCTGACGAGCTACCGGGCTGCTCCACCCCGCGCCAACAGAGGGTAGGTATACCTGCACGCGGGCAGCCGCAAGGGGGGCGTTGGAAAAATGTCATGAAAGACAGCCCGTGCGGTCAGTAAGTTGGGGATCGTCAATGCTGTCCGAAGAACCAGTCGATGGTGGCAATCGCGCGGTCGCGGAATGTATCGCTTTCCTTGAAGAGCTCGTGAAAGCCCCCCTCGATGGCGACGAACTCGCAGATGTAGCGGCCATGTTCGGCGCTGATTTCATTGAGGTCGTCACAAAGACCCTTGGCATGGCTGAGATCGGGCGGACGGCCGCTTGCCTCGGTATAGGGCCGGTAGCCACGCAGATCCCGGGTGCCCATCATGATCATGATCGGCATGGTCTGCATTTTCTCCAGGTTTTCCCGTTTCCGCATCTGCTTGTTGAACTGAGCCGTCGTTTGTACCCAGCGATTTGTCGAACCACCGATGTGCGGCCCTGTCCAGAGCTCGTCCGCCGCGTAGTCTTGTGTGGAGATTCCGGTCCAATCGACATCGTCCCAAAGTGCGTTCCTGAGATCGAAACGCGCCTTCGAATGCGTCATGGCGCGTTCGGTGTCGGGCTGAAAGGTGCGTTTGCCGGGGGCATAGGCGCCGAAGGTGTTCGGCGCGGCATAGTCGGTGCAGCGCTCGGTGTTCCAGAGGGCAACCATGTTGCAGCGCCAATTGGCTTGGAGCAAGGCTCCGGCCTCCGAGTAGATCATTAGGTTGAACCAACTCTGCTTGCGCTCGACGAAACTTATGTAGTTCACGCGGATCATCGGTCCGGCGAGTGCAGCCGCGGTGAACGGGTTGTCCTCGCCCATCGCCTGGAAAAATCCCAGCCCGATCGCACCGCCCATCGAATTCGACATGTACCAGAGCGGACCGTCCTCCGGGGCGCCAAGTGCGCCTGTGTCTTTGACAACGGCCTCTGTGACCGCGGCCAGATCAGCGACATAGTCGGCGAAGTCGCCGACATGGGCCTTGCTGGGATCGTCCAGAAGCCGTGGCGAGAAGCCCTGGCCGCGATGATCGATCACGTAGATCGGGCCATAGCCGAGCGCGATGAAGTCGATGGCCGTCTCGTAGTATTCGACCGAGGCTTCGCCGCGCCCCGGGGCCACGACGATCGCGCCGTTGGGGCCCAAGTCGCAACCGAATCTCGAGTAACGGACACGGTAGCCGTCGGTCGGGTTGGAGGCGATGCGCAGGGTCCAGAACGGTGTTTCCTCGCGACAGGTCTCGCCGGAGGTGACACGGTCGAGGACGGCATCGTAGACAATGGACTCCTCCACGGCCGAGGCGACGAGTGAAGACATCAGCCATCCGAAAGATGCAACGGCCCACGTGATGGCGATTCTGCGCGGCATTTCCATGTCGAAATAATAA
>JAAUYH010203204.1_pt1 | contig 15442 bp, 16 predicted proteins | sample 7278061 | NCBI WGS metagenome assembly JAAUYH01 (sample SAMN14350203, study PRJNA611818) | marine sediment metagenome | isolation source: surface marine sediment (0.6m) | place: French Polynesia: Moorea | collected 2018-08
AGTTAACATTTTCTGTCTCCCATATGTTGCTCGTCTATTGAACAAGTACGTTTTTATGGGATTTTCTGGTTCATTTCCAACGGGAAATGGTGCAAGTTGATTTAACTTTTTCTTAACTCAATGGCCCACCGTCTGTCCCTCAACGCACTGCGAACCTTCGAAGCCGTGGCCAGCCACGGCAGCTTCTCTCGCGGCGCAGAAGCGCTGCATGTCACGCCGGCGGCCGTCAGCTCGCAGATTCGCGCTTTGGAAGCCCAGCTCGGCCAGCCGCTGTTCGCGCGCCACGGGCGACGCATCGCACTAACGGCGGCCGGACAGGCCTTGCTGCCCGGCGTTCAGCGCGGTCTGGCCGAAATCAGCGGCGCGGTGCGCGCGGTGCAGGAAGACCGTGAGGGCGGCGTACTCAACGTCAGCACGATCGCATCGTTTCTGCAGAAGTGGATGACGCCCCGGCTGCCCGACTTCTATCGTCAGAATCCTCAGATCGACCTGCGTATCAACGCCGATGTCGCCCCGGTGGATTTCGCCACCACTGACTTTCATGCGGCCATACGCTTCGGTCGTGGCGGCTGGGAATCCCTGCGTTCCGAGAAGATGCTCGACGAATGGACAGTTCCCGTCTGCGCACCGTCGATGTTGGCCGAGTACGGTCCCGTCGACAGCGTCGACGAACTCCGCCGCTACCCGCTGCTCAACAGCACCGACGAACCATGGGACCTTTGGCTGAACGCGCTCGGGGGCAAGGCCGCGCCGCAGCGTGGCCCGGTGTTCGACGATTCGGTAACGGTGGCGCTGGCGGCCGAGCAGGGCCAGGGACTCGCGCTGGCGCGTTGGTCGCTGGTAGCCGGTGAACTGGCCAGCGGCCGGCTCGTGCAGCCCCTGCCGCTGAACGTAAAGAGCCCGTTCGCGTACTACTTTGTCGCGCCAGAGCATTACTTCGATCTGCCGAAGGTCGCCCGTTTCCGGGCGTGGCTCGTCGAGTGCTGTCAGGCCTTCGCTGACCCGCCGACACACGTACGTGTCGGTCAGAGTTGATATATTGAGAGGCAACCTTGAATGTTGCAGCAGACGCTGCGCCTGCTCCACAGGAGAAATCCCATGAGCGACAAGAAAGCCGATCTCGCGGGCCCCGGTATCAGCACCTACGAAGACGTCGCAAAGGCCCTGCCATCCGACTACCGGCCACTGCTGTCACCAAAGGACCGCGCCAAAGCCCTGTTCCGGGTAAAGAGCTTCATAGAAGACAACCTGTGCGACGCGCTGAACCTGTTCATGGTGCCGGTGCCGCTGATCGTCTCGAAGGACAGCGGCGTCAACGACTACCTCGACCGCGACGGCTCGCGCACACCCGTCGAGTTTCCCTGCGGACTGGGATTGCCCGAACGCATCGAAACGCAGGTCGTGCAGGCGGCCACCAAGTGGAAGCGCATGGCGCTGGCCCAGTTCGATTGCGAGCCCGGCGAGGGCATCAATACCGACATGCGCGCCGTACGCAAGGACTACTTCCTGGACCACGACCACAGCGCCTACGTCGATCAGTGGGACTGGGAAAAGGTCATCACGCCCGAGCAGCGCAACCTGGACTACCTGCGCAAGACCGTGGAAGCCATCTGGGAGGTGCTCTACGAGGCCGGCCAGCTCGCCGCGCGCGAGTTTCCCGCCCTGGCCGACTCTGACCTGCCATCGATCCCGAAGAAGCTCGAGTTCTTCCACGCCGAGGAGATCCTGCAGCGCTATCCCGACCTGCCGCGCAAGCAGCGCGAGACCAGGATGCTCAACGACGTCGCTTCGGCGATCTTCATCGTCGGCATCGGTCACGTGGTCGACGACGGCTATCCGCACGAGATGCGCGCCGCCGACTACGACGACTGGATCACACCGACGGTCGAGATTGGCGGCACCCAGTGCCACGGTCTGAACGGCGACATCCTGGTCTGGAACCCGATCACGCAGCGCCGTCACGAACTCACGTCCATGGGCATACGCGTGACGCCAGAAACGCTGGTCAAGCAGCTCGAACTGGCGGGCCAGCAGGAGTTCCTGGAGCTGCCCTACCACCAGGCACTCATGAACATGGAAATACCGCTGTCCATCGGCGGCGGCATCGGCCAATCGCGCACCTACATGTACCTGTTGCGCACCGCGCACCTCGGAGAAGTCAGCGTGACCGTGTGGCCCGACCAGCTCAAGACCATTTGCGCCGAGCGCAATATCCACGTGCTCGAGTAGTTCCCGCTGCGGCCGGCCGCCGCGCGAGTGCCGCAACCGCCATCGCTGGGCCTGATACTGCTCGGTCCGTCGTCCCGTGTGCAGGGTTCGGGGCGTTACATCGCCTTGACGCCACCTGCCGATCGCCGAAATACTGCCCCGCATCGTTCAACCAGTAGCACGTTCCCACGGCGATACAACGCGGCGAACACACATCGACACCGCGGCGCCTGCGTGCACCGATACCCTTTTCCCAATTCAGAGCACAGGCTTGCAAGGAGACCGACAACGATGGCAACAATCAACGTCACCGACCGCGAAGGCAATCAGCTGGAACTGCCCGCGACCAACGGCGAACCACTGATGTACGCGCTGCGCGACATTCGCAACGGTGTGGAAGCCATCTGCGGCGGCATGTGCTCGTGCGCCACTTGCCACGTCTACGTCGACGCCGACTGGGTGGGCCGGCTGCCGGACCGCGAGCCCGAAGAGCATGAGCTGCTGGCCGAGCTGGAAGGTTTTCAGGAGAACTCGCGGCTGAGCTGCCAGATCGAGGTTTCCGATGCCCTGGACGGCCTCAAGGTAACGGTGGCGCCGGAGGAGTGACCCGCCCGGCGCCCCGCCTCAGGCGCAATTGTGCGTTGACCGACCGCCGGCGGACGACATCGCGGGCCATCCGCCGACGGTTGTCGCGTGCCGGTCAGGCCACAAAGCGGTCGACCACCTCCGACAGCGTCGCCTTGTTGGCGGCGCCGACGACGGTCTCGCCCGGCTGGCCGTTCGTGAACACGATCAGCGTCGGGATGCTGCGCACCGCGTACTGCGCCGCGATGTCCGGATTGGCATCGACATCCACTTTGCGCACGGTCAGCCGGCCATCGTAGTCGTCCGCCAGCTGTTCCACCACCGGACCCACGGCCCTGCACGGGCCGCACCAGTCGGCATAGAAGTCCACCAGCACGGGGCCGTCGGCCTCCAGAACGTCTGACTGGAATCCGGCCTGGTCCAGGTTCTTGACTTTGTCGCTCATCGAGGGCTCCTTCGCTTTTCAAATCCTCAGGGCGATTACTCTATCGCCGGAGAACTGGATGAACTATGCTCTATAGTCCAACTATTATTGCCATTCATCCGGGATATGACCGACGAAAAGGACCCATTGAGCGAAGTGCTGCGCAGCCTGCGGCTCGGCGCCGGCATCTTCACGCGAGCCGAGTACTGCGGTCTGTGGGCCGTGGACACCTCCGGCGCGGGCCGCATCCCATTCCACCTGATCGACGGCGGCACGGCCTGGCTGCACGGGGCAGACGGCACGCCGCGGCGCCTGAACGCCGGCGACCTGGTGGTGTTTCCTCACGACGCCCCGCACATCGTCACCAGCTCACCCGACGCGCCGCCGTCGGACGTCGTTAATGCACCCGTAGACGACCGGCGCGACGGCGATGTCACACAGATGCTGTGCGGCTACTTTGAATTCACCAGCCGGGCCTCGTGGCCCATCCTCGACAGCCTGCCCGGTACGCTTGTCGTCAACCTGCATCGCGCCGGTCCCCTGGGCAATACGCCGGCGCTCATTCAACTCATCGTCAGCGAACTGGACACGCGCCGGCCGGGCGTGGACGTCGTTATCGACGAACTGGCGCTGATCCTGTTCGTACACGTCCTGCGGTCGGCCATGGACACGGGCGTGTCGGGCGGCATGCTCGCTGCCTTCGGCGACCCCGGGCTGGCGCGCGCGCTCGAACGCATCCACGGCGAGCCGGCCGAGGCCTGGACCCTGGAGCGTCTCGCGCACGCGGCGGGCATGAGCCGCTCGTCGTTCGCCGCACGCTTCAAGTCGGTGCTCGGGGTGAGCCCGATGCGCTATCTCACCGAGTGGCGCATGCAGCAGGCGGTCAACCTGCTGACGACGACCACCCAATCGGTTGCCGCCATCGCCGAGCAAAGCGGCTATGGATCGGAGGTGGCTTTCCGGAAGGCGTTTCGCAGCGTCATTGGCCGACCGCCAGGCGCCGTTCGCCGAAATCCGTAGTGTCATTGCGAGGAGCCGCAGGCGACGAAGCAATCTCTATCCGAAATGTCGACCGGTTATGGAGATTGCTTCGCTACGCTCGCAATGACGTAGCCAGCTTCTTTCGACGGACGACTAATCCGGCGCGGTGTAGACGGGCGTCATCACCGACAGGTTCTCGTGCGGGATGATGTGGGTGGTGGCGGCGTCGACGTCGTACAGGAAGACGAAGCGGTTCGTCGCACCCAGCAACGCAACGGGACGACCCTCGATGTAGTCCGATTCCGACGCCAGCTCGACGCTCACCTGCCGCGCAATGCCGCTGCGTATCTGGTCCGACTTCCAGCCCGCGTACAGCGCGAGATACAGGTAGCAGTACAGAAGAAAGCCCACCAGGCCGGTGATGGAGTGGTTGTTGATGCGTCGGCTGAACCAGTAGTAACCCGACCAGAATCGCCCACGGTCCTTGCGGCCCGTCAACCATTGCAGCTCGAGCGCGCCCAGGCGCTGGATCAGGTAGCTGGCCAGTAGCGCCGTTCCGGACAGCACGAACGTCAGCGGCTCGCGCAGCGCCGCCAGCAGGAAGTCGCCGACCTCCATGAAGTTGAAGACGTTGACACCGAACTCCCGGAACAGCGACCAGTTGAACAACAGGCCGATAGCCGACACCAGCGCGTACAGGATCGTTACCGCCAGCGCGGGGTGCTCCCGAATCAGGTCGCGACCAGGGACGGTGACGGACGTGTCACTCATGCCGCGGGACTTGGGCGCAAAGGGATCGGAGTTATCGCGTTCAAGGGAATGACCGGTCTGCCCCCAGGCTCAGGCGCCGGCAGACTCGTGCAATTCCTGTCGAATCAGCAGCAGCGCCCCCTCGGGCGCCGTCAAGCGCTCGTGCTCGTGCCCGGCGTGCGCGAGGTGATAATCGCCGGGTTCCAGGCAGAAATCGCCGAAGCAAATGCGCCCGGCCAGCACCAGGCATTCCTCTTCCTGGCTGTGGGCGTGGCGCGGAATCTCCGCGCCGGGCTCCAGCTTCAAGAGCACGGTGCGGTTCCTGGCCTCGACGTCGGCGCGCAGCACCTTTATCTGAATCTTGTCCAGAAAGGGACGCCAGGTGCCCTCGTCGCTTTTCAGTGTCGTGGTGCCATCGGGCCCTTTCAGTGACCCGGTGATGCGGTCGAACATCCGCGCACGCCGGTCCTCGTCCAGCGTCTGCGGCGCCGCGTTGGCCGCGATGGCCTCGAGCACGGCGGAATCCAGGCCCGCGTTTTCAGAATTGTCGTGACCGGCACTCATGCCAGTGGCTCCTTCAATAGCGTCCGCAGCCGCGACAGGCTGCGCCTCAAATGTGATTTCACGGTACCCAGCGGCAGCCCCGTTGCCGCTGCGATCTCCTGGTGCGTCATGTCCCTGAAGTAGGCCATGGCCAGCAACTGGCGCGGCACCTCGCCAAGATCCGCCAGTGCCTGATGCAGACCGCTGGAGTGCTCCACGAGTTCCAGCAGGCTGTCCGGCCCGGGCTCGATGTCGGCCTGATCGGACGCCGGTGCCACCTCGCCGCGCACCCGCCGCCGGCGCAACAGGTCCAGGGCGCGGCTGCGACAGATGACGCCCATCCAGCCCATCACCGAACTGCGCGCCGCGTCGAAGCGCGACGCCTGGCGCCAGACCTGCTGAAAGACCTCGATGGCCACATCTTCAGCGTCGGCGTCGTGGCGAACGATGGCCACCGCGATGGCGTAGACCCGTTCGACGGTGGCGTCGTAAAGGCGCGCGAACGCATCGCGATCGCGACGAGCCACCGCCTCGATCAGCACCTCGAGTTCTGCACCGGTCGGCGCCGGCGGAACGCCGCCGGGCTCTGTGCTGGGTAACCGCTCCATGTCGGATTCGTGAACTGCCGCGTTGGACTGCACGTCGTGTGCCTCCCGATTATAGTTCAGAAGTCGTGTCTCCCGACACGACGCATCGGCCGGCGCCACGAAAGCGGCGCCGACCGATGCATCATTCCCCCGATCCTTAGGGGTGCGAGTGGTTGCGACCGTTGAGCGGGGTCGCCGCGTACGGGAACACCTTGTTGTAGCCGATGTCGTTGGCGTCGACGTTGTCGCCGGCCACCTGGATGAACAGCGGCAGCGTGCGCAGGTCGCTCAGGACCGCCGACACGCCGATGTCCAGCACGTCGTCGCCGAAGCGCCGCCCGTTGGGCCAGCCACCCGGGATCAGTCCGCCGTTGCCGAACGGATCCTGTACCTGGCTCTGCAGCAGGTCGTCGCCGAAAACGCTCAGGCGGCTGAAGCCGTCATCGTCCGGATTCGTGGGGTGACCGGGGCCGCTGCCGGCGAGGCGCGCGGCGGGCGTGGACAGGTCCACCTTGATGAGATCCGGGATGAAGATGCCGGCGATGTCCGTGCGACCGGTCTCGGCGGCGGGCGCCAGCCCGGAGCCGGGCACGACCAGCGCGTTCAAAAGGGCAGCCAGTTCCGGCGTCTCGGCATAGGTCGCGAACAGCGTGCTGTCGACGGTCGGCGGCGTGCGATTGTAGGCATCCTTGTCGGCGATGGCCACGAAGCCTTCGTTGTACAGCGGGTTACCCTGGCGTCCAACCTGCACCCAGGGGCCGACGTCGCGATCCGGGAAGATGGCCGGGTTGGGCGACAGGATGTTGAAGCGCCGCCGGCTCGTCGTCGCGTACACGCCGGCGATCTGCTGGTCGCCACCGAGCTCGGACATGGGAATTTCCAGGGCCATCAGGTGCGTGTTGAAGCCGCCCTGCGAGTCCTTGCCGGGCGAGCGCAGCGACAGGATGTCGAACACGGCCTGGATGTCGGCGTAGAAACCGTCGTCGCGCTGACCGGCGAAGGCACGGTAGCCCAGGTCCATCTCGGCGATGGTCTGCTTGGTGTAACGGTCGAGCGCGTTCGCATCGGCCACGCCGTCCTTCGCCGGCTGCTCGCCGTCGTCGTTCTGGTTGTAGAACGGCGTGACGATGCCCTGGTTGTTCGGCGGTACGAGACCCTGGCCGAGGAACCGACGCTCACCGGTACGGGCGTCGAAGCGGTGCACCCGGTAGGTCTGCACCAGGTTCTGGCCGGAGTCGCCAGTCTGGTTGATCACGTTTAGGTACGACTGCAGGATCGTGTTGCTGTTGCGCGTCTCGGTGTCGAACTCGAATTCGTACGTCAGCGTCTTCCGGCCTGCAGGGAGATCGTCGTCCAGCGCCACGTTGATCGTGTAGAGCACCTTGTCGTCGAAGTTGTAGCGGTTGGGACCGATGCCGGGTTCCTCGAAGGGATACACCGCCAGCGCGGTCACCAGCTTCTTCTCGCCATCGCGTTCCGAGACGAAGGCGTACACGTCGGTCGTGTTCGCCGCCGGATCGAGCGTGATCAGCGGGGCGTCCATGTGGCTCGAGGCACCGGCCGTGCCGGCGGCGAGCAGGCCGCCGAGGGCCAGGCCGGCGAGCCGGCATTTGCTTGTTGTCGTTTCCATTATCTGCATCTCCATTGTGAGTGGTTGGATCAAAGTGAAACATCCGCGCCCGACGCCGTGGCGGCGGCAATGGCGGAATCCAGGAGCCGCTGCTCGGACGGCAGCAGCGCGGTCCGGGCGGTGGCGGCACGACCGAGCCAGTGGCCCGCCGCATCGAAGTCGTTGTTGTCGAGGGCGATCACGCCCGCGTGGAAATCCACGCGCGGATCGCGAATGCCCGTCGCCAGGGCCCGCCGGCTGACGGCCCGCGCCTCGCTGTGGCGGCCGGCCGCATTCAGCGCCCAGGCGTGTGCATCGAGGGTGAGCGGGTCGCCACGGCGATCCAGTTCGGCAGTCGACAGGGTCACCGCCTCGGCGGGACGAGCTGCCACCGTGGCCAGGAACAGCGCGCAGTCGCGGGCGTGGTCGTCGCCGCAATCGTTCTGCAACCGGCGACGTTCGGCCTCGCCGTCCTGCCAGCGTCCCGTGGCCTTGAGCGCCTCGACCAGCGCCCACCGCGTTGCGGGCAGCGGATCGAGTTCCACGGCCTGTCCGAGGTACCGGACCGCGTCGTCATAGCGACCCAGCGACATCAACACCTCGCCGCGCAGCGCCGCAGAGCCGGCGGACAAGGCGTCGTCGGAATCGGTCTGTTCGAGCACGGTGAGCGCGTCGACCGAACGCCCGGAGCGCCACAGGTAGCGCGCCAGTTCGGACCGCAGCCAGTCCGCGGTGGTGGCATCGCTGCGCCCGATGCCGCGGATCGCCGTCGTGGCCAGGTATCCGGCGTCGTCCACGCGCCCCTGCAGCCAGGCGAGCCGGGCCGCGCGCACGTGGATGTACGGGCCGGGTTTCGCATCGACCGCCGCCTGGTAGGCGCTGGCCGCGGCACTCAGGTGGCCCTGTTCGAGCAAGGCGTCGCCGAGCAGCGCGTGATCGAAGGCCATACCGCGCCGCTCCACGAGTTCGCGTGCCCGCAGCTCCGCGTCGGCGAACTGGTGGCGGGTCAGCAGAACATAGGTGTCGAGCATGGCGGCCGCGTCGCGCGCACCACGAACGCCGAGGCAGCGCGCCACGTCTGACGCTGCGCCGAGCAGCACCGACCGACTGCCGTCGCGGCCGGCCTCGGCCAGCAACCAGCCCAGGCGCTCCAGGTGCCCGTCGATACGGTCGCCGCCGGTGATGCGCGTCCTGAGCCGTTCGACGCCGGCCAGGTCGTCAGGGGCCGACGCGGCGATGTCAGCGGCGCAGTGGGCGGCGCTGATGGCGGCCGTGTGGTGATCGTCGCCGTGACCGTCGTGCGCTCCCGCGGGTGATGCGAGGACAAGCGCACTCAGCAGGCCGGTCAGCACCGGGACAGGGAATCGGCAGGGTTTTTTCATGTCGGACAGCTCCGCAATTGCGTGTTGCATGCCCGAAATACGCGCCCTGGCGGGCAGCGGATGCAGTCAATGGAGAATTATTTTCGGATGGGCGCTGAGCGGCCAGCCAGCCGACTGGCTATTCGCCGGTCTGCCCGGAGGGCGGGGACCGCGTTGCCGCGACCCAGTAGGTTTGCTTGTGACCGCCGCGACTCAGTTCCTTAAGACGCGCTTCAGCGGACGCGCGGTCCGGATAGCGGCCTACCAGGAACTCGTTGCCGTTGTCGTCCAGGCGCCACAGTTCGAACGCTGTTGCCGGCTTATCGCTCATGCGGCTCGAGCCCGCCCTGGCGTCGCACCAGGTCGGCCTGCGTGGCCGAATCCACGGGCTTGTGCACCGGGTCGGTACGTGCGGGGTAGTTGCCCAGGAAGTTACCCCGTCCCCAGTCGCGGGCCGGACGAATCGGTCGCGGCGTAAAGCCGCCCCCGCAGTTGGGACACACGTTGGCGAGCACGGTTTCGACGCACGATACGCAGAACGTGCATTCGAAGGTGCAGATCATCGCGTCGCCGGACTCCGACGGCAGCGGCGTCGCGCAGTGTTCGCAGGACGGTCTCAGTTCGAGCATGATGCGGCCCTCTCTAGCACGTGAGTCATCGAGAAATCCTCGAGCGATTCCAGTGTCAGGTCGGCGCATGGGGTGTCCGGGACCGGGTGACCGCGCTCGGGAACGAACACCGTGAACATGCCCGCTGCCCTCGCCGCCTGCAGTCCCGCTGGTGCATCTTCCAGCGCAATGCAGCGGTCAGGTGCCATGTGCAACCGGCGCGCCGCGGTGAGATAGACCGCCGGATCGGGTTTGCCCGCGGCCTCGTCGCCGGCCGAGCACACCGCATCGAAGCTGTCCGCCAGGTCCAGCTTGTCGAGAACGCAGTCGATGAGGCGCGTATGCGACGACGACGCCACCGCCAGTGCCAGGTCGTGCTCGCGAAGCAGAGCGATGGACTGGCGCACCCCGGGCAGCGCTGCGCCGCGAGCGCGTATGGCCGCTTCCATCCCGTCGAGGATGTCGTTTTCGATGTCGGCGAGGCTGCGGTTCTGCCATGGCATGCGCTCATGCCAGTAGCGAATCACTTCGTCGATGCGCAGCCCCATCGTCTGCCGACACATGTCGTCGGTCAGGTCGATGCCCACCGTGGCGAATACGCGCTGCTCAGCTTCGCGCCACAGCGGCTCGGAATCGATGATGAGACCGTCCATGTCGAAGATGGCGGCACCGAAGGGCAGACGGTCAGTCACGCAGCAGCGCCTGGTAGAAGGCAAGGTCGGCGTCCGAGAAACAGCAGAATATGACTTCCTCGAGGCTGCCCGCGCCCGGCAGGCTCTCCGTAACCGCATCGACCGCGATGCGGGACGCAGCCTCCGGCGGATAGCCGTAGACGCCCGTGCTGATGCCTGGAAAGGCGATAGTCGCCAGACCTCGCTCGGCCGCGATAGCGATACTGTTGCGGTAACAATCGGCCAGCAGTTCCGGTTCGCCGTCGGCACCCCCGTGCCAGACCGGACCGACCGTGTGAATGACGTACCGCGCCGGCAGCCCATAACCCTGGGTCAGCTTGGCCTGGCCGGTCTTGCAGCCGTTGAGCGTTCGGCACTCGGCCAGCAGTTCGGGTCCGGCAGCCCGGTGGATGGCCCCGTCGACCCCGCCGCCACCGAGCAGCGAGCTGTTGGCGGCATTGACGATGGCGTCCACCGCCAGGGTGGTGATGTCCGCCTTCACGGCCTTCAGTGTTGCAGCCATGTCCTTATCCTCCGTCGAGGATGCCCATGCTAACCAAGGCAGCCGCCGGGCGGTAGGGATGCCGCCGTCGCAAGGCGAGGGACATCGCGACGGCGGGCGGGCGCCGCCGACTTGCGCGCCGGCGGCTGCGTCGATCAGAATCCGGGGCTCAGCCACCAGCCCCCGGGGAGCCGTGCCCATCGCAACCACCGCCTTCGATGCGCTGCTGCGCCACGCCGAAGCCGCCCCCGACCGCGTGTTCCTGAACCAGCCGCGCGACGGGCAGGTGGTGCCCTACACCTTTGCCGACTGCGTCGACACGAGCCGCCGCCTGGCCTCGGCACTGCGCGAGCTCGGGATGAACCCGGGTGACCGGGTGGCGCTGCTGTCGAAGAACTGCGCCGAGTGGTTCCTCGCCGACTGGGCCATGCAAATGGCCGGCGTGGTGCCGGTGCCCATCTATTCCACGGCGGGCGCCGCCACCATCCGGTACGTCATGGAGCACAGCGCCGCCCGGGCGATCGTGCTCGGGCCGCTGGACGACTGGGCCAACCAGGAGCGCGGCCTCGACGCCGACATCCCGCGCATCGTCATGCCGGCGGCACCGATGTCCGGCCAGCACGCGTGGAAAGACCTGGTCGACGCGCACGGGCCGCTGGACACGCTGCACCGACCGGGCCCCGACGACCTGATGAGCATCCTCTACACGTCGGGCAGCACCGGAACGCCCAAAGGCGTCATGGTGTCGTACGGCGCCTACCAGTATTCCTGCGAGTCGACCATAGAGGCGCTGGAACTCGACCGGGACAGCCGCCTGTTGTCGTACCTGCCGCTGGCGCACATCACCGAGCGTGTTGTCATCCAGGGGCCGGCCGTGTACGCCGGCGCCACGTGTTCGTTCGTCGAGTCGCTCGACACCTTCATCGACGATCTCAAACGCGCCCGACCGACGTTGTTCATCTCCGTGCCGCGCCTGTGGATGAAGTTCCAGTCCGGCGTGCACGAGAAGCTGCCGCCCGGCCGGCTCAACCTGCTGCTGAAGCTGCCGATCATCGGCAAGCGCGTTGCGGCGAAGATCCGCAGCGGCCTGGGCCTCGAGGGCGCGCGCGTCTACGGCTCGGGGACAGCGCCGATTCCGGTGGATGTGCTGGAGTGGTACGGGCGCCTCGGCGTGCCCATCAGCGAGGGCTGGGGTATGACCGAAGTCACGGGCATCGGCTGCATGAATCACCCCTTCCGCGCCGACTGGCTCGGCACCATCGGCACGCCGTTTCCCGGTTCCGAGGTACGCATCTCCGACGCGGGCGAGGTGCTGTTCCGCGGGCCGGGGCTGTTCAGCGGTTACTACAGGCAGCCGGAGTTGACCGACGAGTCGTTCACGGACGACGGCTTCTTTCACACCGGCGACAAGGGCGAGTGGGACGACGCGCTCGGTGCCCTGCGCATCACCGGCCGCGTCAAGGACCTGTTCAAGACCGCCAAGGGCAAGTACGTCACACCCGTGCCCATCGAATCGCTGCTGGCGGCCAGCGATCTGCTCGAGCAGGTGTGCGTGATGGGAACAGGATTGCCGCAGCCGGTGGCCGTCGCCGTGCTGTCACCCGCCGCCGCCGCGGAACCGGCCGGTGACGTCGATGCCGCGCTCGAGACGTTGCTCGACGACATCAATGCCGGCCTGGAACCGCACGAGCGCCTGTCGACGCTGTTCATCGCACGCGAAGACTGGTCGGTGGACAACCGCCTCCTCACACCCACCATGAAGATCAAGCGCGACCAGCTCGAAGACAAATACGCGCCGCTGATCGCCGGCCCGACCGACGCGCGTGTCGTCCGGGAAACCTGACCGGCGCATTATGTCCGCCTTTACGTAAGGCGGCCGCTTTTTTACGTAAGCACGCGAAAACCCTTTATTTGCAGCGTTTTCGTGCTCCGGGATGAGAGTTTCGTCACCGCAATTTCAGTGCGGGTCTGGTGAAATACCCTCACCAAGAAACCCTCGGTGCGGCCGTCGAGCCGCCCGACCCGGAGCAAAAAATGGTCAAGCAACTGACTTTCGCCGGCGTCGTCGCCGCTGCTGTCGTCCTGGCGGGATACCCGTGGCCGACGGATGTGGCCGATCAGGAGATTCACCAGTCGGACGATACGGCGCACGCGTCGTTTCTTGCGGCGCTGGATGCGGCATCGGTGACGCCCGCCGCCGAGGTGACCGCGGCGGCATCGCTGGTTGCGTCGGCCGGTCCTGACCATCCTCTGTTTACGCCCGAGCCCGTCGAGTCGGTCGAGGCGCTGAGCTCACCGCTCGTCGACGCGTCGGCCGTTGCGTCGCGAATGAGCAGGTCGGTTCTGACCTTTGCGCAGTCGGGTTCCAGCGCGCCCGTGAACGTCATCGTTCGCTACTCCTCCGACGCCGACAAGGCGCACTTCGATCGCCTGCTTGCCCTTGGCGCCGAGGTCGTCGACACCATGGAGCATCTGCCCTTCCGCTCGGTGAGCGTTCCGGCCAGTTCGCTGGCCAGCCTCGCCATTGACGACAGCGTGGCCTTCGTGAGCCTCGACGAGCCGGTCTTCGCCACGGGCAATAAAGGGAAAAAGAAGGGCAAGTCGGCGAACAAGAAGGGCAAGTCGCCGAAGGTGGGCGACCCCGAGTACGTGCCTGTGCCCGCCGGTCTGGGCGTGGCCGTGATCGACTCAGGGGTAGGCACGCACGACGACCTGAACGTCGTGTCGCGCGTCGACGTCATCGACGCGGTCGAATCGTGCAACGGCAACCTCGTGGACAAGTTCAACACCGCCGCCTACAACGGCGACGACGGCACGCGCCGCTGGCTTGGCGACTGGGTGGAGAGCGGTGACGACGGCCTGCCCGACACCGGCGCCTTCCAGGTGGTGCCCGCGCCTGCCAAGCTCAGGAGCAACGCGCTGCGCTACACGGGCGGCACGGCGGCCAGTATCACCCGCGCCTTCGATGTGTCCGACGGCGCCCGCGTCATCCTGGCGTTCAAGTACCTGCGCATGGGCGAGTTCGAAGACAACGACTTCGTGGTCGAAGTTCGGGCCGACGGCGGACCGTGGCGGACGGTTGCGCGTATCCACGACGGCAAGAGGAACAAGAAGTTCGGCAAAAAGGCCAACATCACCGGTTTGGCTTCGGCCAACACGGAGATTCGCTTCCGTGCCCGCAGCTCCGGTGGAGAAGGAACGCTGTTCATCGACAACGTTCGCTTGATTTCTCCCAGGCAGAAGGGCACCTGCGACCCGAACGATCCCTTCGGTCACGGCACGCACGTGGCCGGCATCATCGGCGGCTCGGGCACCAACTCGGGCAACAGCAGCTACATGGGCATCGCGCCTGGCGTTGAGCTTCACGCGCTGCGGGTGCTGGACGATCATGGCCATGGCCTGGTGTCAGACGTGCTCGCCGGCATCGACTGGGTGTTGGCGCATGCCGAAAAGGAAAACATCCGCATCGTCAACATGTCGCTGGGCAAGGCCATCGAGGAGAGCGCAGCCACCGATCCGCTGGTCATCGGCGTCGAGGCGATGTGGGACGCAGGGCTCACCGTCGTCGCCTCGGCCGGCAACTTCGGCCGCGACGGCATGATGACGATCACCGCGCCCGGCAACTCGCCCAAGGTGATCACCGTGGGTTCGCTGACCGACGTCGAGCCCGAGGTCGCGGCCGACGTTGCCACCACCAATGGCAACGGCAAGAGCAATGGCAACAACGGGAACGGGAATAACGGGAACGGCAATGGCAACGCCGAGCACTACGTTTCGAGCTACTCGTCCGTCGGCCCGACGCTCATCGACCATTACCTGAAGCCCGACCTGCTCGCTCCCGGCAATCGGCTGATTGCGCCCCACGCCAAGGGCTCGAAGCTGAGCAACGACCTGGCCGAGCGCCTGGCCGACTGCACCGGAGTGTGCGCCGAGGAGTACATGGAGCTGTCCGGCACGTCGATGGCGGCGGCCGTGGTCTCCGGCACGGCGGTGCTCATGCTGGCCAACGATCCGACGCTCAGCCCGTCGACCGTCAAGGCGCGCCTCATGCGCTCGGCCGACAAGATCGACGGCGAGCTGATCGAGACCGGGGCCGGTCTGCTGAACATCAAGGCCGCGCTGGGCGAGACCGGCATCGTGCAGGGCGACGCCCTGTCGCCGAAACTGCAGCGCTCGGGCGAAGGCGGTGTGATCCTCATCCAGGATACCGGCCTTCTGTGGGGCGGAGCCGAGTGGGCCGCCGGGTATCTCTGGAGTGACGGTTACCTCTGGTCTGACGGCTACCTCTGGAGCGACGGCTACCTGTGGTCCGACGCCTACCTGTGGAGCGACGGCTACCTCTGGTCCGACGCCTACCTTTGGAGCGACGGCTACCTGTGGTCCGACGGTTACCTGTGGAGCGACGCCTACATGTGGTCCGACGCCGTGGACAACGCCGACGGGCTCTACAACACCGAAGCCGCCGGCTTCATGATGCACGACGACTGACGCACCACTCTGGAGCCGGGGCGTACCTGCGCCCCGGCCATCCCCGCTCCGTCATTGCGAGGAGCGCAGCGACGCGCAATCTCACCGCAGGGCCGTCATTGCGAGGAGCGCAGCGACGCGGCAAT
>JAAUYH010050845.1_pt1 | contig 15441 bp, 10 predicted proteins | sample 7278061 | NCBI WGS metagenome assembly JAAUYH01 (sample SAMN14350203, study PRJNA611818) | marine sediment metagenome | isolation source: surface marine sediment (0.6m) | place: French Polynesia: Moorea | collected 2018-08
GCAAATGCCATTACTGAAGCAATTAAAAATAGTAATAAATTACCAAAGTTTGGCAGCCAAAACGCTTGGGGATAAAGTAGAAAAAATAATAAAATCAGAACTATTGCAAAAGGAGTCCGGGCTATTCTTTCTGATATGTGGCTACTGATGTGATGCCATACTGGATCTATTGGTTGTAATAACCGTGGTGAAAGCTTACCTTCAACTATCTCCCGCTCAAATTCCCAGATTACCCAAACCACCGATAATTGTCTAACAATAAATACCGCAATAAAATAACGAGCAAAATCAACAGAGTTTAAACCAAAATTTCCTCCTTGAGCAGCTTCGCTCCAAACACCCATCAAAATAATCGGTAATGAACCAGATAAAATCCAAAGAACTAACTCAGCCCGATATTCCAGCATGTAAGCATAGTAAACAGAAAGAAAAGTATAAATTTTGTTACAAATTATTTTCATTTAATTCTTGTGGTGAAAAATTTCCTCAACTGTGGCTGAAAAAAATAGATATAGCACTACGAAGTTACGTTAGGACATATATTAATCCTAAAAGCCATACGTATTAGGCTTATGTCCTGCGGACACGCAATAACTACGTTACGCTCCGCTAGGTGCTAATGACTTTTTACTTGCGCGTAGCGCTATAAACTCAGCCTTCAGTCTTAAAAAATTGACTTTGGTATCTTCCTAATTGAGTGAATAATTATGGTCTTCAATGCAAGCTTGAGAAATTCATACTGAAAAGAATTCATGCTGATAAAAATTCAAGCAGGGAAAACTGCATACCTGGGGAGATAATACTAAGATTCCAAACAAAAAAGCATAAGCAAAAAAACAGAATCCCAAAATTTAGATACAGAGTTATGTTATGCACTAAAGATGGATTAAACCTTAAACACTCATAATCCCACCTTGGAAAACTCTCCCAATAACTTCTTCCACAGGAGGTTCTGTAACTGTTAAATCTACAACTTCTAAATCTGTTAATATCCGTCCAACAGTACGGGTTAAGTCATCTTGCTCGATCGCATAACAAGCCAAACGCCCTTCAATTTTTTTTAAGTCACCATAACACTTAAGTTTCTCTTCCGGTACATCTCGCTCTAGTTCTATATAAACTTCCCTGTAGGGAGCAAATCTTTCCAGAAGTCCATCTAGACTGCCATCATACATCAATTCTCCTTCGTGAATTAATAATACTCGCTCGCACAAAGCAGTAATATCTGCCATGTAATGACTGGTTAAAAGCACTGTCGCCCGATAACGCCGATTGTATTCGCGGAGAAAGTCACGCACTCCTACTTGAGCATTAATATCCAAACCTAAGGTTGGTTCGTCTAAAAATAATACCTGAGGACGATGTAAAAGTGCAGCTAATAGTTCAGCTTTCATTCGTTCTCCCAAAGACAACTTGCGCACTGGTTGGGTAAGTTTTTCCTCTAGGGAGAGCATTTCAGATAATTCTCCCACCCTACGTTTAAATTCCTTTGCTGAAAGCTCGTAAACAGCTGCATTGATTCTTAAAGAATCCAGTGCGGGTAAGTCCCACAACAATTGCTGCTTTTGTCCCATTACCAAAGTAATTTGTCGGAGAAATTTTTCTTGGCGTTCAAATGGTGTTCTTCCACCAACGCGAATTTTCCCCTTTGAGGGATGAATTAAACCCGCAAGCATTTTTAAGGTGGTTGTTTTACCTGCACCATTAGCTCCCAGAAAACCTACCACTTCTCCTTGGTCGATTTCAAAGGAAATATCTCGTACAGCTTTGATTTCACGATATTTACGCCGGAAAAAATGATTAATAGTACCTTTAAGACCTGGTTCTTTTACGGCGACTGGATAAGACTTGCTCAAATGTTGAGCAACAATAATAGACATAGATTTGAATTGGGAGATGCAGTACAAACAGTTGGAATCTATCCCCAATTCTTAATTTATTATTATTTTGGAATTAAATGCAGGGGAATACAAATAAATTGGTCTAGATTATGGAAATGTTTTTCCACGATCGGCATAATTTACCGCAAACGACCAGATCGTAAAATGCTAATAATTAACCATATGCCAAGTAAGCTAGCAGTAGCAAATAATACGTCACTGATTATAGAAAGCTGATTGGTTTTAGCATTACTAGAAACAATTGCTGCTCCCATAATTAGGGAACCTACTAGTATGCTAAAAGATAAGCGATTAGCTGCATCATCTGCAGTTCGACGCAAACTATCTAATCCTTTAAGTGAGAAATTCCATTGCAAAGTTTCTGAGGTGATGCGTTCAAGAACTAATTCTAATTGTCGGGGGGATTGCAAAGACAGACTTTTTAAATCTAAAGCTGTTCTCAAAAGCGACCTTACGGGAGCATCGCCAAATAATTGTTGACGAAATAGATCTGTTATTAAAGGTTTAATTTCATCCAAAAAGTTAAGTTCGGGATTAAAGGAGCGCGCTAGTCCTTCTAAATTAGCAATTGTTTTCGCATACAAACCCATATTACTGGGTAAACGAATTCTATTATTTCGAGCTACTTGAAAAATTTCGTAAACTACTTCCGAAAAGTTTAATTGAGATAAACTCAAATTAAAATACTTTCTTAATAATCTATCGTAGTCACTTTCTAGGCGAGATAAATTTACCTTTTGAGAGACATCTGATAATTGTAAAGTTAATTGGGCGCATCGTTGAGCATCAAGATCGACAATTGCCAATAACATTTCAATCAATATTTGTTGCGTACGGGGATCGAGTCTGCCCACCATACCACAATCTAGCAGGGCAACACGACCATCTTTGAGATAAAAAATATTTCCTGGGTGGGGATCAGCGTGGAAAAAACCATCAACATATAATTGTTGTGAAAAAGCCCGAAACAATAAAGAAGTAATTTCTTTACGTTCTGCACTGGGATCTTTCCCATTTTTATGATTTTCCAAACTAGCAGATAGAATTGGTTCTCCATCCAACCATTCCATGACCAATAATTTTGGTGTAGTCAATTCCCAATTAATTTCTGCTACTACTAATTTTTGGGGATCGAACCACTTACTTTGAGATAAATTACGCCTTAATTGCTCGGTAAAACCGGCTTCGCGAGTAAAATCTAACTCATCTTCTAAAGCCTTACAAAACTCATCTGCAATTGCTTTAATTTCATAAATTTGACCAAAATCAGTTCGCGAAACGAGGTCTGCAATTCCTTCGATTAAAGCTATATCGCGAGAAACAGTAACATCTATTCCAGGACGTTGTACCTTTAGTGCAACTTCCCGACCATTTGCTAAGGTTGCGCGGTGTGTTTGAGCGATAGAACCTGCAGCTACAGCTACGGGATTGATAGTAGTAAATATTTCACTTAATGGTTTATTTAATTGTTTGCGAATGATGATTTCAACTTCTGACCAAGGTACTGGAGGAACTTCATCTTGTAAGGTTGAAAGTTCATCTATATATGCACCACTGAGTAAATCGGGACGAGTGGAAAGAAGTTGTCCTAGCTTAATATATACTGGTCCCAAATCTACCAAAATATTTTTTAAAACAGCTGGGGTTGGTAGCTGGGGTCTATCGGCTTTACCACCAGTTAGTAATCGCCTCATGTAGTCCCAGCCATTACGCAGTAAAACTTCAATAATTTCTCTTTGACGAGGAACTGTTTGGGTTATGAACATTATGTTATTAGGTGTTGAGAGTCGGGAAGTGGGAGAGTATTGATGAATAATTATGAACTAATAACTGCTAACTGTTAACTGTAGCCCCTAAGGGCGTGGCGTTAGCCATAAACTGATAACTAATAAAAGAATTGGGAAATACCAACAAAATATAGAGACTAAATACCATATATTTGGACATACAATATTATTTTTCCCTATTTAATTAATTGATATTTAATATCTGCCCCAATTAACTTTATAAATCCCTCGACGGACTTAAATAAAAATTACATTTTTCACACTAATACGGCTTATTTGCTAAATTATTAGCAGAAGAATAAAGATTAATTTAAAAATAATTATTCTCATATCTTCTGCAAATTAACTATTTACAATAGATTACAAAAGATGAGTAAATCGAGAATCTTCTTTGAGATTTTTCAATAACTGCTTAATTTCTTGGGTGCGCTCTTTTTTTACCATCAATGTCACATTGCGATCGCGAACAATCACCACATCTTCTAAACCAATGGTAACAATAACATCATCCTTATCTGTGGCATAAACAATAGCTCCTTTAGTATCTAAGCCTACATGATTAGCTAATTCTACATTGGAAGTATTTTCAGTTTTTAGTAAACGCTCAATAGCATTCCAGTCACCTAAATCATCCCAGCCAAATTCGGCAGGTAAAACATACGCTAGACTGGTTTTTTCCATTAAGGCATAGTCTATACTTTTTTTAGGTAATTGCGGATAAATACTCGGACCATTTTTCTCTAGTGGCTCGATAATTTCAGGAGCGTGTTTGTGAAGTTCGTTGAGAACAACATCCGCCCGGAAAACAAACATTCCGCTATTCCAACTAAAGCGTCCTGTAGATAAAAAAGTTTCTGCAACTTGGCGATCGGGCTTTTCAGTGAAGCGGTTAACATGATAAGCTGGCGAGTTATTAAAACTACCCGTATTTTCTCCCTGTTCGATGTAGCCGTAACCAGTAGATGGAAAAGTAGGTTTGATCCCCAAAGTGACTATGGCATCTTTATTGGTTGCAAGTTCAATTGCGGCATCTAAAGTACTAGCAAACTTATCTAAGTCGGCAATCCAATGGTCAGCGGGGAAAAAACCAATGATTGCATCTTCTCCGTAGCGTCTTTTAATTTCCAAGCTCGTCCAAGCAACCGCAGCAGCTGTGTCTCTTCCTTCAGATTCAACCAGTAAGTTGTCGGATGGTAATTGGGGTAGTTGTTCCCTGACTCCTTTTGCTACCACTGCAGCAGTGATGACCCATAATGAGTTCCAATCTCCTGCAAGTGTCAGTAATCTATCCGCAGTTGATTGTAGTAAACTGCGAGAACCACCATCCAGACATAAGAATTGCTTGGGGCGTTCTTTACGACTCAAAGGCCAAAAACGTTCGCCTTTTCCACCAGCAAGAATTACGGGAAAGAATGGTTTAGTCATATTTTCATAAATACATTATTGAGGAACACTACAAGTTTACTGTGACATTAAGAACTGGCAACTTTTATTGCTTTAACATAACTTTTAGGGAGTGGTAGAGTGGGGAGTTAGTTGTGATTGACCAAATAAAAAGTAGAGTAAACCAAAAAGTATCTCAGTCATCTGAGGTATCAAGCAAGACAAATTTTTACACAGAAGATAAAACTACCGTTAAAGCTAGTTCTATCCCCAGCCAGCTTTATCATCGTTTGGGTTTAAGAATGCCCAAATGGTTGTTTTGGTTTATGACTGGTGTTGTTGGGGTTACTTTGTCGGGTTTATTAGCATCGACTCTGGCATTGTGGACACCTCTATGGAGCGACATTGATCGTACCGAAGATGAACTAGGATGGGCAGGCGATCGCGCGACTTCTTCACCACTACCAGGGGATTTATGGAATAGTATCTCCGAATACCAATTCATTAAACCAATGAATATTTTGGTTTTGGGAATTGAACCGGTGAAGGGTGCAGTGGATGGTTCTGCCGATAGTTTTGGTGGTAAAAGTGATGCAATGTTACTTTTACGTATCAACCCTAACGAACAGAAGAAAACTATTCGGGTATTATCTATCCCTAGGGATACAATGATTTCTATCCCCGAGCAGGGTCTAACTAAGGTATCGGAAGCAAACACTCAAGGCGGTCCTGTTTTAGCTGCAAGGGTAATCAGCCGAACTTTAAGTAATGCTCCCATTGACCGTTACATTCGTATTTCCACTAGTGGTTTTCGTCAATTGGTAGATCGCTTGGGTGGTATAGAAGTATTTGTTCCTAAAACAATGGTCTATCGAGATCGAACCCAAGGTTTATCCATAAATTTGGTTAAAGGTTGGCAAAATTTAAATGGAGAGCAAGCCCTAGAGTTCGTTCGCTACCGAGAAGAAGGTAAGGGGGATCTAGGAAGAGTACAACGGCAACAAGCATTATTAAAAGGGTTGCGACAACGTCTTTCAAGTCCTACGGTTTTGCCTGAATTACCCCAATTAGTTCGCATGATGGATAAACATGTTGATACTAATCTCAGACTTGAAGAAATGATGGCATTGGTTAATTTTGCACTTAACTTGGAACGAGATAAGTTTGAAATGACAACTTTGCCAGGAATATTTAGTCGTTTGAGTCGCGATCCCGATAGTTATTGGTTAAGTCTCAATGGTAGAGCCGATTTATTGGAAAGATACACCGGTGTAAATATATCAGGTATTAGATCTGATTCTCGACCTTTAAAAAAGCTGAAAATTGCCATTCAGAATACAACTGGTAAACCACAATTAACTAAACAACTAATTAATTCTTTAAAACAAAAGGGATTTACACAGATTTATACTGCAGAACAATGGCCAGATCCCCACGCTAAAACTCAAATCATTATTCAGAAAGGAAATAAAAGAGCTGGAAGACAATTACAGAAAATCTTAGGAACAGGAGAAATTGAAGTATCATCGGCTGGCGATATTCAATCAGATATTACCATTCGGATTGGTCAAGATTGGCAACAATGAATTGACAAATTTACAATTCACACTACAATCCATATAATTTACGTTTATATATAAGCTTTGGGATAGTTACTTAGTTATTGGTAATGAGTAAATTTACTCGTTACCTTTGCTGATTGATAACAAATTAACTACACTTTCGCAAAAGATATAAAAGTGACGATACTAAATACCCTCATCAAGATCCTCAGATTTGGAGAACCTCAACAAAACTCAGCAGCATCAATTTTGACCCGGAAGAAATTAAAGTATTTTTCTGTATCAAACCACCAACCTGCACTGATTTGACAAGGAATTGTAAATCCTGCAATTGTGCGTTCTTCTCCACATTGTCCACCAAAGGTAATATATTTATAGCTACCATCATCAGTATAATTTCCCCAGCGAGGCAAATAAATTTTCAGTACTTTACCATCTGAGTTTATAAATAATGTCAAAATAATAGCCTCGCCATCAACATTTGCAGCAGCTTGAATTGTATTATTGTCAATAGCCTGCCAACTTACACCACGTTGTGGCAATAAAGCCGAAGGTAACCATATAGATTCTCCCACAAGACGTCCAATCGCCGAGCGATCGATGTCCCGACCGCGAGCATTCACAACTGGAATCATTCCCCACAAACAAAACTGTGTTCGACCGGAACCCCCAGCATAATAGTCGGCTCCCATCAACTTAAGAAAACGGTTACTACTTGTTGCTTTCCAAACGAATCCTTTTAATGCTGAAATAATTTGTTTTGCTTGTATTGGTAACCAAGGTTTATCTTTTCCCCTTCTCAGCCTACCAGTCATTTTTAGTTTGACAGAATTAGCTAATGGAGTTCCCAGTGCGATCGCATGAAGAAAGTAGCGTTGTACGGGAACTGGTAATCCTGAAATCATATCCTCAGTGAAAGAATTGTATGATGGCTCTGTTTCGAGGGTATGCCAAATTCTATTGATTCGCTTGTCATTGATTATTTTTCTAGCAACTAAAATCACAAATACTATTCCCAGTAATTTACTAGTTATTAATAAAATTTGTGTTGTCATTGTACTCACCTATTTTGCATATCTTTATAGAATTCATGCAGAACAACGAAAGTCAAATTTAAATATTTCCAACTAAAATATTTCAGTTTGAAATATTCAAGATTCAACATTCAACATTCAATATTCCAAATTTAAAGATTCACCTTTACTCGCTCTTTAAGTTTCTACTTGATTTGGAGGTGTATCTTTTATTGTTTTATTAAGCACATGGGAGTTGGAAATTTAAATTTGTCGTATAGCTTCCTAAATTCTCTGTTTTTGCAGGATTTCGAGATTTTATTGAGAAGTCGAGAAAAATCATCCCACAATTAAACAACCACGATAACTGACGCTATTTTTGGAGACTTATTTTTATGTTTAGGGGAAATAATCAACGGCTTGTGAAGTAACTAAATTTTTATGAAAGTTTTGATTTTTTTCAGTAAATTCACTGTTAATTGAAGGATAATATAAGTAAGAGTCCGGATTCATGAAAAGGAGATCCGACTTATGAAAAAAATACTACAAAATATAACTGCAATAGCAGCATTTCTAACATTAAGTACGATAGCTTTACCTGTATTTGCTCTAGAAGTAAGCTTACTAAAAGATAACGCAGACGAAGTTTTAATCGTTCAAAGACCCCGTAGATATCGAAGATTTGGTCGATATCGCTTTAATGAGATCGAGTGTTTTACAGTTCGCCGAACAAGAAGATGGTTGCGTCAACGCTGTTGGAAATCTATATGCTTCCGAAGAGGTAGACGAATCAGATGTCGAGTTGTAAGAACTTGGAGAAGGCGGATACCCAGCAGATATAGAAGAAGAGTTTGGAGGAGAGAAATTCCTGATAGGTATAGAAGCAGGAGAGTTAGAATCTATAATTTCTCTGATGACTAGTACTGAATCACAGTTCTGAGCATACTCAAATTTTATTTGAATCTGGTTATAGAGACATCGCATGAAGATGTAAATCTTGTTTATGAAGGGATGTCAAATAATACTTGAACCAACAACTTGCTAAACGAGCAACTTCATCCAATGCACCTGGTTCTTGGAATTGATAAGTTGCTCCTGGAATTATCTCTAATTGTTTCTTGGGTGTCTGAATTTTTGTCATCGCATCTTCATTCATGGTAATTGCTGATAGATCACATCCACCAACAATCAATAGTGTTGGAGCTTGCACATAGGATAAAACCTTAGGTGTCAGACAAGTTTCTCCACTACGAGACACTAATGCTTCAACAACTGTTGGACGTTGTGCTGCTGCAAGTAATGCAGCACCTCCAGCGACACAATCACCAAAGTAACCAATTTTCAAATTATTAGTGATGGAATTATCAATTAACCAGTCCGTAATACAGATCAACCTTGTTGCTAAGAAGTTAATACTATTACGGAAATGAGCACTTCTCAGGTCGATCGCTTCCTCCTCTTTTGTCAACAAGTCAACTAATATAGTCGCAATTCCTCCACTCTGACGTAAAACATGAGCAAGATAACGATTGCGAGTGTTGTAGCAACTACTACCGCTACCATGGGCAAAGATAACTATTCCCTGGGAATCTTCAGGTAAAACGATTTCAGCCTGCAAACTAATTGAACCCAGCTTCACTGAAACTAGTTTTTCCTCAACATCCTGTACAAAATTCCGAGTCATTTAGACACCCTCTCACAAGTTTTTAATGCGTGGTTAGTATTAAAGTAATTACTTTTTAAGTCGTTAAATTTACCTCTTGCACCACAATTCTTCATATCTACACGGTAAGCATTACTGAAGATTTCTCTAGCAATTCATGTACTTGCTCGTCACTTGTTTGGGAGAAATCATCATAATACAAGCCGACAGCATAAAATGGTTCGGGAGTCGCCAAACATATTACTTCATCGACTTCTGTCCTTAATTGCTTACAGACTGTTGCTGGTGCAACAGGAATCGCTACTATTATTTGCTTGGGTTTTTGTTCTTGTAATATAGCGATCGCAGCCCGTATTGTTGAACCCGTAGCAATGCCATCATCTACAAGGATTACTGTGCAGTTACGTACATTCAGTGACGGACAATGACCTCTATAGGAACGAGCGCGCCTTCTTAATTCTCGCAGTTCTTTACTAGCAATTTTGTCAACTATCTTACTACCAATTTCCCATTCATTTAAAACACTATAATTAAGTACTCGAATGCCATTAGGTGCGATCGCACCCATCGCTAATTCCTTATGATGTGGTACGCCAAGTTTTCTGATAATGCAGATATCAAGCGGGATGTTTAATGATTTTGCGACCTCAAATCCTACTGGAACTCCACCACGAGGTACAGCCAGCACAATTGTATCTGGGCGATTTGCATAGGCTTTAAGTTTTTGAGCAAGTAGCTTCCCTGCTTTTGTACGGTCGCGGAATTTAATCGTCATTAATATCACCCCCTTAACATGAGGAGCACTGAGGTTTCTCCACAAAATGCAATTGCATGAGACAACAGCCCTGATTTTTCCCTTCAGCACTTCAAACCATCGAACTCATCTTATATTTATATAAAAAACATGAGGAACTTGTGAGGACTTACCGTATTATTCTCTCTTCAAAAAATAGCTCACAAATTCCTTAGATTTTTAGCTTAACTTTAAATTAGATAGTTTCAAAATATTATTTAATTACGAACCTACAAAACACTAATTCAAAATCATCGATTAAAAGGCATCAAGCACAAAACTTCTGGCAATTTTGATACAGGGGGTTATATGAATTATTTGACCAACCCATTCTCCGGGAAACCTAAAACCTTGGAAAGCAGTTTACTTCTTCCCTTGGTTAATGTCGTCTTGCTACCAGGGATTACATTACCCGTAATGGTTGTACGATCGCACTCTGTAGGAGTAGTAGAAGCAACAGCATTAACATCACACAAACAATTAATAATTGCTGGAGTTCGACCAGAATCGCGGCAAAGATTAGAAAAAGACCAAAAAGCTGAAATTGAAAGCTTGGAGGAAATTTATCCTGTTGCAACCTTAGCAGAGATCCAACGGGTAATACGGTTACCAATGGCAGGAGGTGTTCAAGTTATCCTTAGGGGGATAGAGAGAGTTTATATCGATAAAATACGGATAAGCAATCGCATTTGCGAAACTAATTATCACCACCTACCACAACTGCACCAAGAGGATACCTCTGAGGTGGAAGGAAAATCAGCAGCAAAGATAGAAGCATTAATCGGAGCAATCAAATCCCAATGGAGAGAAATAGCTAATTCTGATTCTACTTTTCCCCAAGAAGTTTTAGCTTTCTTACAAGACAATAATAATCCAGCTCTGTTGGCTTATCAAACTAGCATGCTTCTACCCCACGATCTCGATAAAATTCAAGGATTACTGGAAGAAGAAAATCTCGAGCAACTACTGAGGAAGGTACTTGCAGATTTGAGTCAAGAAGTAGAAGTTCAACGCCTACAAGGTCAAATTCTAGGTGAAACCAAAAAAGAAATCGATCTACAGCAACGAAAATTCTTTCTACGCGAACAATTGAAGAAAATTCAACAAGAGTTAGGGGAAGGTAGATCGGAAACTCAAGAAATTGAAGAATTACGAACCCGTATAGCCACAGCTCAGTTACCTAGTTGTGTAGATAAGCAAGCAAAACGAGAATTATCACGTTTAGAAAGAATTGGTAATGCTTCAGCAGAAGGAGGTGTGATTCGGACATATCTTGACTGGTTATTGGAAATGCCTTGGAACCAAACAGTCCAAGATAATTTAGAATTAAAAAATGCTAGAGAAGTGTTGGATGCCGACCACCACGGTTTAAATAAAGTAAAAGACCGAATTATTGAACACTTAGCAACATTTAAACTCAAACAGAATGTACCGATAAAAAAAGATGACCAAGAGGTGAAAGTTACTAACTCCGATTTTCCCAGGAGTATTGCTTTTGGTACGGTTTTATGTTTCGTCGGACCACCAGGAGTGGGTAAAACTAGTCTGGGGCGCTCCGTTGCTCGGGCTTTAGGTCGCCCATTTGAGCGTATTAGTTTAGGTGGGCTGCGTGATGAAGCTGAACTACGGGGTCATCGGCGTACTTATGTTGGTGCAATGCCAGGTCGTATTGTCCAAGCTTTACATAGATCTGGGGTAAAAAATCCAGTAATTATGCTAGATGAATTGGATAAAGTAGGCATGGACTATCGCGGCGATCCGGCTTCGGTATTACTAGAAGTTCTTGATCCGCAACAAAATTACTGCTTCCGCGACCTCTATTTAGATTTAGACTTTGACTTATCCCAAGTGTTTTTTATTGGTACTGCAAATGATTTATCTAAAGTTGCAGCACCACTACTCGATAGATTAGAAATTATTGAACTGTCGGGTTATTCTGAAGAAGAAAAATTAGCCATTGCCGAAAAATACTTGCTACCACGCCAGATTGAAAAAGCTGGACTTCCTAAAGATGCAGTGCAAATACCTTCACAAACCCTCAGGCTAGTAATTGAAAATTATACCCGCGAAGCAGGAGTTCGAAGATTAGAACAAAATTTAGGTACCCTTTGTCGTAAAGTTGCAGTACGTCATGCATCAGGTGATACTAATTCTGTAGTTATCGATCCAGAACAGTTAGAAGACTTACTGGGACCAAAAGTCTTTTTAGGAGAACAGATGCGAAAATCACCTCAATCGGGTGTCGCTTGCGGTTTAGCTTGGACTTTAGCTGGTGGGGAAGTTTTGTTTGTAGAGGCAGTGAAATTATCCCAAGGGAAAGACCTTGTGCTCACCGGATACCTGGGTGAAGTCATGGAAGAATCCGCTCGTATTGCTTACTCCTATGTTTGGTCAAATGCAGCTTTGTTGGGTATTGATACCACGGTTTTTCAAACTAATGGTCTACATATTCACGTCCCAGCCGGCGCAGTTCCTAAAGATGGACCATCTGCCGGTGTAACAATAGTCACTGCAATTGCCTCTTTGTTAATGAATTGTGCTGTGCGAACGGATACAGCAATGACCGGGGAAATCAACCTGAGTGGTGAAGTCCTTCCCATTGGTGGAGTTCGCGAAAAAGTTCTAGCTGCTCGTCGTGCTGGTATTAAGAGGATAATACTACCTCAACAAAATGCTAAAGACCTGGTAGATGTTCCAGAAGATGTTAGCACAGATCTAGAATTTATCTTTTGTGATCGCATTGACCAAGTTCTTGAAAATGCTTTGCTGCAACCAATTAAGAGTTGATAGATAATCTTATCAGTATTGCTTCTGGAGCAGATGCCGATTTCATAATTTGTTAACCAACGTACTTTCTAACTCAAAACTTCTCTCTCATCTTGGAAATTTTTTGCTAAAGATTGCTCGCATTCAGGCAAAACTTCTGCGATGGCTTTTACTAATTCACATGCTGTGAAAGGTTTCGCTAAAAATCCTTGAACTCCAGTCCCTGCAGCTTTTGCTAAAACCTCTGTAGAGACTAACCCACTCGTAGCAATAATCTTTACTTGTGGATTTATTCTTTGCAAAGTACGGATAGTAGTTGCACCGTCCATGATAGGCATCATCATATCCATTAACACAATACTAATCTTATCTTTGTGGTTAGCGTAAACAGAAATCCCTTCTATTCCATCTTTTGCCGTGAGTACTTGTAAGTTATAGTTTTCCAGAGTGGTTTTGATAATTTCACAAATTTTTGTTTCGTCATCAATTACTAAAATTACTTCTCCCTTTCCCACCAATCCTTGTAGTTCCTGTTTTTTCTCTGGGACAAGCCCCTCTTGACTGGGTAAATATACTTGAAATTGACTACCTTTTCCCAATTCGCTGGATATCTTCACAAACCCGTCATGGTTTTTAATAATACCCAATACCGTAGATAAACCCAAACCGGTACCTTTACCGACCTCTTTTGTAGTGAAAAATGGATCAAAAATTCTGTCTATGTTTTCCTGGGGAATACCAACTCCAGTATCGGCAATTGTTACCACAACATAAGGCCCAACTTTAGCATCAATATTCATCCTGGCATAACTTTCATCAACAAAAATATTCTCAGCCAGAATACTTAAAGTACCACCATCAGGCATGGCATCCCGGGCATTAACCACTAAATTCATAAATACCTGATGCAATTGGGTAGGGTCTGCTGCAACTGTCCATAGATTTCGTGGTAAATTCCTCTCTATTTCAATGAATTTGGGAAATGTTCCTTTGACAAATTGCTCGATATCCCTTAGCAAATGTTTTACTTGTACAACTGTGCGCCTAGCTTCATGACCACGGGCGAAGGACAAAATTTGCTTGACCAAGTTCGCACCCCGTTTGGCACTACTTTCTAGCATTTTCAACATTTCCTGGGAACTTCGATCCAAATTAGTCACCTTAAGAGGTAATAATTGTGAAATAGCCAAAATCGGTGTCAAAATATTATTTAAATCGTGAGCAATACCACTTGCCAAAGTCCCAAGACTTTCTAGGCGCTGAGCCCGGAGAAACTGTTTCTCTAGTTGCTTTTTCTCAGTAATATCAGTGTCAACTGTAAGGATAGATTTGGGATTTCCTAACTTATCTTTTACCAAAGTCCAACGGCTAGCAACGATTATTTCCCTACCTTCTTTAGTAATTTTATGTAGTTCACCTTGCCAAGAATGTTTATCCTTAACTATTTTTAGTGCTTCGGTTAATTCTGGTGAAATTTCTTTGTATAAAAGTTCATCTGCAACTTGACCAATTGCTTCCTTTGATGTCCATCCATACATACTTTCAGCAGCTTGGTTATAGTATATTATCTCACCCGATAAACTTCGGAGCAAAATCGCATCTGTAGTCACGTCAAGTAATGCAGCTTGTTCGGTAATTTTTTCTTCTGCAAGCTTGCGCTCGGTAATATCACTGGCAATCAATACAGCAGTTGTGGCTTTCCCTCGAACTTGATTTGGTGCAATTTGGGTTTTATAGAAGCGAGTATCACCTTGTCGGTCGGGAATTGCATACTCTATTTCTTGAACTTGTTGGGTGGTAAAAACCTGTTCTAAAACGAAATCAATGCTGGAACGTTGATCTGGGGGGAACCATTGTGTCACTAAGCTGCCTAGTAACTTTTCTTGAGATACGCACTCATTAGTACGATTTGCAAAGATAATTCTACCATTGCGATCTAGTTCATAAATATAAATAGGTGCATTGACAGTCAAAGAATGTAATTTTTGAGCTAGATCGCGGTAACGCTCTTTACTTTCTCGCAATGCTTCTTCTACTTGCTTATATTCACTGATATCCTGAGATATGCCGTAAAAACGTACAACTCTTCCTTGGGCGTCTTTATCTACTCGTCCACAAGAAAACGCATAACCAACAGTACTATCGGGATGTAAGAAGCGGAACTCTGTTTCATAGGGAATACCTTGTTCCAAGGCTGCTTTAGTAATTTTATTAACCCTTGTTCGATCAGCAGAATGAACAAATTGATTTGCTACTTCTATATCGGGTATTGGGCTATCTTGATTTAAATTAGTAAATCGATAAAATTCTTCTGACCACCATTTCTCACCGGTATTTAAGTCCCACGACCAACTTCCCATCTTTGCAACTCGTTGTGCTTCCTGTAGCAAAGCCTCAGTACGCCGGAGCTTTTTTTCTACCTGTTTGCGTTTAGTAATATCCCGAATAACCGCAAGTAAACCAATTTTATTTCCACTATTATCTTGAAGAAAACTAATTGATAACTCTACATGAATTTCTTGACCATTATTTTTAATATGAATATTTTCTCCTTGCCACCACCCTTGTGTTAA
>JAAUYH010029413.1_pt1 | contig 15440 bp, 14 predicted proteins | sample 7278061 | NCBI WGS metagenome assembly JAAUYH01 (sample SAMN14350203, study PRJNA611818) | marine sediment metagenome | isolation source: surface marine sediment (0.6m) | place: French Polynesia: Moorea | collected 2018-08
GCATTTGCGGACCGGTACGGTTGTCACTACCGGCGACCGCAACTGGGAGCTGCGTTTCGAGCAGATCGCCAAGCGCCTCAACCAGTAGCGCGCCATAGCCATCGACATGTAAAGCGCCACCGTGGCCGCCAATGGCTATCGCTACCGTGTGCCCTATGGCACGCTGCTGTGCGCATCGGACAAGCCGCTGCACGGCGAAATCAAGCTGCCGGGCATGGCCGATGCCTTTTACCAGGAACGGGTGGGCCAGCACCTCGCCATCGGTTTGCGCGCAATCCACCTGCTTGCCGAAGCAGCCGATGCGGGCACACTGCACAGCCGCAAGCTCAGGAGTTTCGGAGAGCCGCTGTTCCGGTAGCCTGGCCAAGGAGGAGGAATCAGAATGACCGAATGGATGAAACACGGCAATGTCGCCGTGATCACCGGCGGCGCCAGCGGCATCGGGCTGGCTGCGGCAAAGACATATGCAGACCGCGACATGAACGTCGCGATCGTTGACCGGGACGAGGACGCACTGGCGGAAACCAGGGACCAGCTTGGTTTGGGTGACGAAAGGCTGCTCGCCATTTCCTGCGACGTGGCGGACCGTGATGCGGTCTTTGCGATGCGCGATCAGGTATTTGACCATTTTGGCGCGGTGCACTGCCTGATGAACAATGCCGGTGCCGGTATTCCGACCGGAGCGCCCTGGGAGAATTTTGAGGCTCTGGAAAAGACGCTGGCGATCAATCTGATGGGGATCGTGCATGGCTGCCACGCCTTCATCCCAAAAATGCTGGAGCAGGGTGCGCCGGGTGCCGTGATCAACACGGGATCGAAGCAGGGCCTGACGAAGCCTCCGGGCAACTATGCCTATAACCTGTCCAAGGCGGGCGTGATTGCCTATACCGAAAGCATTGCCCACGCATTTGCGACGATGGAAGATTGCGCCTTGTCTGCTCATCTGCTGATCCCAGGCTTTGTCTATACGGGCATGATCAAGCGCTTCCTGCCCGAACAGCCAGCCGCCGCCTGGACACCCGAGCAGACAGTCGAGTTCATGATCGAAAGCCTGGGACGGGGAGATTTCTATATCCTCTGCCCCGACAATGAAGTCGACCGCGCGACCGACGAAAAGCGCATCCGCTGGAATGCCGGTGACATTATCGAGAATCGCCCGGCATTGTCGCGCTGGCATCCCGAATGGGAAGCGGCGTTCAGCAAGTACATGTCAGACTGACGGGCTGGTCGAACGATGTGCGGGCGTAAATATGCGAAGGAAGAATTGAACTGGGCGGAATATCGCGACGCACTCGACATCCTCCATGCCCCGCCCAACACCAATTTCCAGCCCAACTACAATATCGCGCCGACCCATATCGTGCCGGTCTGCATCTCCGAAATGGGCGAGCGGCGACTGGTGCCTTTGCAATGGGGACTGGTGCCCTTCTGGGCCAAGGACGCCAGGATCGGCTACAAGATGATCAACGCGCGCAGCGAGACGCTGGAGGAGAAGCCCAGTTTCCGGAGCCTGTTGAAATCGCGGCGGTGCGTGGTGCCAATCTCCGGATTCTACGAGTGGAAACGCGAGGGCAAGGCCAAGCAGGCCTACAAGATCGAACATGCCGATGGGCACACGATGATGCTGGCAGGGCTGTGGGCCGAGAACGGGACACTGGAAACCCAGACCTACACGGTCGTCACGACGGCAGCGTCGGATACGCTGAAATCGATCCATCACCGGATGCCGGTGATCCTGGACGGCAAGGAGGCGCTGGGGACCTGGCTGGAAGGCGACTGGAAAGACGCCAAGCAGCTGACAAGAGGCTATTCCGGTGAGCTCTCCGCCGTGCCGATCGACAATGCCGTCGGCAATGTCCGCAACAATTATCCCGAATTGCTGGAGCCGCTGAACCGGCTCGTTTAGGCGACCGGATCAGAAAATCCTCTCCCATGGGGCGAGGAAAGTGGAGCTTGCCAGCTGGTTGGCTAGCGTAACTTGGTGAGGGGCTCAGTTCTATCGATAGCTTAGATCCCCTCACCGACTACGACTAGGCCTTGTGGCCAAGTCTTCGTTGCCTCTCCCATGGACGAGGCACATTCAGAGGATGGGCATCACTATTCCGGGGATGGCGGTGACGATCACCATGCTGGTGAACAGGGCGAAGAAGGTTGCGCGGATGTTGGGGGACTTGGTCATGGGGCTTTCCTTTCTTGGGGTTGGTCAGTTTCAGATGCCGGCGGCTGCGGCGTCGATATAGCCGGCGGCATGTTCGGCGGCCGGTGGGATCGGCTTGATGATGTCGATCAATATCCCGTCGCGGTCATGGGTGATGAAATGGCGCTGTCCGAATTCCTCGTCACACAGTTCCTTCAGGATCGGCAGGCCAGCTTGCTGCGCCCGGGTGAACCAGGCGTCGGGATCTTCAACCTCGAAATTGAGGATCAGTCCCCGCGTCGGCTTGCGCATCGGTTCGGGTATGGTGTCGTGATCGAAACGCATGATGGCGAGATTGACGCCCTCATCTTCTTCCGACTGCAGGTGCACATACCAGTCGCTGTCGAACAGCGCGCGAAAGCCGAGATGGTCGAGATAGAAACGTGCGCTGGCCTGGACATCGGCGACCTGGATCACCGGATAATAGCTGGTCGTTTTCATTTGCCTTACCTTTCATCATTGGATACATACAGTCTGTATGTTGAGTGACAGGTAACAAACAGGCTGTATGTATGCAAGAGAAAAAGGCAATCTCCAATGCCAAACGCACGGAAAAGACACGCAAGCTGTTGATTTCGGCTGCGAAAAAATTGTTCGTCGCAGAGGGATTTGCGGCCACCTCCACGCCTGAAATCGTCAAGGCAGCAGGTGTGACTCGAGGCGCACTCTACCATCATTTCGAGGACAAGAAGGACTTGCTGCGCGCCGTGGTGGAGCAGGATTGCGCCGCCGTTGGCGAGGAAATCGAGCGAGTGGCGCAGGCGTCGGGCGACATTATCGGTGCGCTGAAGGAAGGGTCGAGCGCCTTCGTAAAGGCCATCACCAGCCATGGCCGAGCGCGCACCATCCTGATCGAGGGACCGGCGGTACTGGGTCAGCAGGAGCTGCTGGAGATCGAGGATCGGCATACGCGGCTTGCGCTCAAGCAGGGAATGGAAGCGGCGCTGGAGCAGGGTCGGCTCAAGCCGCTGGCGTTGCAGCCGCTGGTCGAACTGGTCAGTTCAATGCTCGACGGCGCAGCGCTGAAAGTCGAAATGGGCCTGCCGTTCGAGGAGATCGAACCGATTGTTCATGCTCTTATTGACGGGTTGGTAGTGGAGTGAGGTTGATCGCTTTTCTCACGTCATGCCGAACTTGATTCAGCATGACGCATGTGTTTGACAGTACAGGTCTCAGTCTGCTCTCGACCGTCATTTCAAATCCGATTTGGAACCCATGGCCAAATCCTAATTCGTAGGATTCAGTGCTTACCCCCCAACCCCCAGCGCCGCAGCTGCTTCCCTTATCCGCTTCGCCTCCGCGCCGTCATTCTTGAACGCCTCGAGGGCGCGGTCGAGGGCCTGTTCTGCCTGCACCGTCTGGCCGAGCTGCATGCGGCTGCGCATCAGCATGATCCAGCCATTGGCATCATTGGGATTGGATTTCAGGCGTTCGTCGAGGCCGTCGACCATGCCCTGGATCATTGCTTCCTGCTGTCCCTGCGGCAGCTGCGAGGCTTCCTGCATTTGCTGGCGGGTGGGGCCGGGGATGGCCGCCGTTGCAGTTGCCGGGCCGTCAGTGGAAATACCGCCGGTCGCCGGGGCCGGGGTCGCGGCCGCCAGGCGCTCTGCGACGTCGATGCCTTCATTTTCGGCGACCTGGCCGATCACGCGGCGAATATCGGCGGCGTAGGGTGCGTCGGCCGGCGTGTCTTCGAGCAGCGCGAACCAGTCCTCGATCGCGCCGCGATGATCGCCTGATATGTCCTTCTGCACGGCGAGGAAATAGCGCGCGCGCGGATCCTGGGCGTCATATTTCAACGCGTTGCGAAACGCCTCGGCGGCATCGTCGGGAACCTGCTGCCCGTTGCTCGCCATCACCAGCGCTTCGCCGAGCATCGACCAATATTCCGGATTGTCCGGATCGAGCGTGGTCGCCCGCTTCATCGCCGTGGCCGACTCGGCAAACTTCTGGGTTTCGAAATAGCTCCAGCCCAGCATCCGCCAGCCCTCGGCATCATCGGGGTCATCCTGCAGCTTCTGCTCCAGTCCGGCGATCACTTCATCGACGCTGGGCGCTTCTTCCGCTTCGGCCTCGGCGAGAGCGGTTGAAGCTTCATCTTGCGGGTTCGTGCCCCGATAGACCTGGATGCCGATAGCACCAATCGCCAATATTCCAGCCAATATCAACGTGATAGTGCCGATATTAATGCCTTTGCTGTCACTGTTCTCGGTCATGAAATTCCGCTTCAATGGGTTATGGTCGCTGTCTGCAAGGCGCAGGACTAGTCAGCGAATCCGCAGATGACAAGCCCGGTTGGCGCCGTGTCATTTTGCACTGGCAATGCATCGGGTTTTTGTTAAGATGCTGAACGGATTAAATCTTTTTGGGTCGCGCTAAAGCCAGAAAGATTGCCGCACCGGAACCAGAATGACGCATGAGGGAGCGTTATCCGGGACGGCGAGAGGGGGATTGTTAGCGCGTGTCGGACAAGTTTCGAGTGGCGATCATAGGTTCCGGTCCGGCAGGCATGAGTGCCGCAGGCCGTGCCGCGCAATTGAAGATGCCGCACGTGCTGCTCGAGAAGACCGACCATCTTTCCGACACCATCTACAAATACCAGAAGGGCAAGCACGTCATGGCCACGCCGAGCCAGCTGGTGCTGCGCTCGGACATGGATTTTGACGCGGGCAAGCGCGAGGAAATCCTGGGCACCTGGAATGACCAGACCGAGGGTCACGGCGTAAACGTTCGTTACAATGCCGAGGTCGTCGAGATTACCGGCGATGAAGGCGATTTCACTCTCAAGCTCAAGGACGGCGACACGATCAAGGCTGAGACCGTTGTCATGGGCATCGGCACGCAGGGTAACCCGAACCTTGTGCGTTGCCCCGTGGAAGAAGGATCGAATGTCCAGTACCAGCTTGATGATCCCGGCGAATATTATGACGAGCACATCACCGTCATTGGATCGGGTGACGCGGGTATCGAGAATGCGCTTGGGCTGGCCGCTGATGCCGCGCAGAACAACATCGTCACCATCCTCAACCGTTCGCCGGAATTTGCCCGCGCCAAGAAGGCCAATGTCAAGCTGCTGATGGAGGCGAAAGAAAACGGCAAGGTCGATGTGCGCACCGAGACGACGACCGCCGAAATCAAGAAGGGCGAGTTGATTCTCGAAACCCGCGACGGTGAAGACAAGATAAAGTGCGACCGGGTTATCGCCCGCATGGGCTCGGCTCCGCCGCGCAAGTTTGTCGAGGAATGCGGGATCGAGTTCACCAGCGAGGACCGAGAAGCCTATCCCAAGCTGTCTCCCGCCTTCGAAAGCACGAAGAAGGGCATTTATGTCATCGGGGCGCTGGCCGGGTATCCGCTGATCAAGCACTGCATGAACCAGGGCTATGACGTCATCGAGTTCATCAACGGCAACACCGATCTGAAACCGGCGGATGAACCGATCTTGGAAGAGAAATTCAGTGTTCTCTCTGAGCAGCGCTCGGTTGACGAATGGCTCGAATTCTTCCGTTCCAACGTCTCCATCCTGAATGAACTGTCGCCGCTCCAGATGCGCGAATTCATGCTCGACAGCGAACCGAAGCAATATCGCCGCGGCGAAGTGGTTTTCGAGAAGAACGAACCGGGTAGTTCGCTCTTCGCCATTGCACAGGGTTCGGTGGCCGTGGAGATTGATCCCGACGATCCGTCGATCACCGTGCCGATTGAGGAAGGCTCGATTTTTGGTGAAGTCGGCCTGATTTCCGGCCGCCGCCGCGGCGCGACGATCAAGGCGGCGGAAGACCTGACAGTGGTGGAGATTTCGCGCACCGCGGCGCTCAAGCTGCAGGCCTCGGTGCCGGCGGCCAAGCGCGCGATCACCCGCATCTCGACCGAACGCCAGTTGCTGCAGATGTTCGGCTCCGGCCTGACCGCGGACGACATTCGCGAGGTGGTCGATACCAGCGAGATCATGAATGTCCGTGCCGGCGAAGTGATCATCGAGGAAGGCAGCGAGGGCAACGACATCTACGTCATCCGCGTTGGGTCGATGGTGGTGGAAAAGGAAATTGGCGGCAAGCCGGTGTTCCTGTCCTACCTGCCCGCCGGTTCCTATGTCGGGGAAATGACATTGATCGCCGGCGGCTACCGCACGGCGACGGTGAAGGCCGCGATCAAGTCGGAAGTCATCAAGATCAATGGCGATGCTTTCAAGAAGGTGCTCGATCAGCACCCCGCTCTGATGAAGCGGGCGAAGAAGGACATGGCCGCGCGGCAGGACGTCAACGCTTTCGTCGAGGCGAAAAAAGACAGCTTCTCTGGCGTCGTCGACATGTATTCCGGCGTCGCCAACTTCCTCGTCGACAACGGGATTGGCGAGGCGACCGACGTGCTGCTGATCGACGAGAATCTGTGCGTCGGCTGCGACAATTGCGAGAAGGCCTGCGCCGACAGCCATGAAGGCCTGTCGCGGCTCGATCGCGAGGCCGGGCGTACCTACGCCCACCTGCACGTGCCCACCAGTTGCCGGCATTGCGAGCACCCGCATTGCATGTCCGACTGCCCGCCCGACGCGATCCATCGCGGTCCTGACGGCGAGGTGTTCATCGACGATACCTGCATCGGCTGCGGCAATTGCCAGCGCTATTGCCCCTATGGCGTTATCCGCATGGAAAAGGTTCCACCCGAGAAACCGTCACTGCTGAGCTGGCTGTTCTTCGGATCGGGACCCGGCCCGGGCGAACCGGACAAGCAGTGGGTCGAGGAGCATAGCGACCCAGCGGTCGAGAAAGCCAAGAAGGCAATCAAGTGCGACATGTGTGCGGGTATTGAAGGCGGCCCTGCCTGTGTGCGCGCCTGCCCGACCGGAGCCGCCATCCGCGTCGCGCCCGAGGAATTCCTGACGGTCGCGAAGCTTGAAAGCGAGGACGCATAATGGCTAGCCGGGCAGCACCCTCGCAAACCGGCCGCGAAAAGGCGACGATGCATGACGGCTTCCTGACCCACGCCGGCTTTCGGTGGCTGAAAATCGCGACCTTCATCATCCTGCTGTGCATCGTCAGCTACATCTTCATCGACGTGACCCCGCGCCACAATGGCGGCAGCTGGTACGGATATACGCTGGGCACGATCGGCGCGCTGCTGATCCTGTGGCTGACCATGCTCGGCTATCGCAAGCGTGCCATGACGACCGGCAGCTGGTCACTCAAGGCATGGACTTCGGCGCATATCTATCTCGGCCTCAGTCTGATCGTGATCGGGACGCTGCACACTGGCTTCCAGCTTGGCTGGAACATCCACACGGCCGCCTATGTGTTCATGATGATCGTCATCATATCCGGCATTGTCGGCATATATTTCTACGCCACGATCCCCGAGAAACTGTCCGACAATCGCGACGAGATGACCGAAACGCAGATGCTCGAAAGCCTCCGCTCACTCGACCGGCAGCTGCACGAAGCTGCGCAGCCACTGTCAGCCGAACATGCCGCGCTGGTGCTGCAGTCGCTGGAACAGGATCCCTTTGGCGGCGGTTTCCTGCGCCGGATCTCGGGCAAATATCCCGATTGCGCGACCCGCAAGGCGCAGGCGCAATTGCGCCACGAACGCGCCTACCAGCCGCGCATGGGGGACGATGACCCGCTCAACAAGGTCGACGCACTGCTCGAGAAGAAGGAAGCGACACTGGGCCGGGTGCGCCGCCACCTCAAGCTCAAGTCGCTGTTGCAAGTGTGGCTCTATATCCATGTGCCGATGACATTCGCCCTCATCGCGTCGCTGTCCGCGCATATCATTAGCGTGTTCTTCTACTGGTAGGATGAGGAGAGAATATTGACCTTCATCGTCCGCCAGATTGCCGTAACCGCCGATGGCCGTGAGATTATCCGGGACAATCCGTTTGCCGAGAGCGAGATTGCGATTGGCCGCAACGGTGAAAATGCCATCCACTTGCCCGACCTTGCCGTCGATCCGGTCCATGCCACGATCCGGCGCAATGAAGACGGCACGATTACGATCGAGAGTGCGCGGGGGCTGAAATTCCAGCGCGACGGGCGCGATACGCATAGCACGACCCTTGACCCTGCCGAGGGCGCCGAGCTGGGATTTGGCGGTCATGCGATCACCGTGGCGGAAGAAGACGGGCAGGTCCTCTTCACGGTCCGCCGGGTCGAGGCGCTGTCCGATTCTGCGGCCGCGCGGAACGAATCGACGCTCTATACGCTGCAGGGATTGTTGCCCGGCAAGCGGATCAGCGCCTGGAGCTTTGTGGTACTCGTGCTGATCGCGTTCCTGGCTTGGCCGATTTATACCTGGGCGACCTGGTACGGAGTCGAGGAGCGTCCCGACCAGTTCCACGCCGATACCATGTGGTCGTCCGGCGCGCTGAGCAAGGCGCACCACAGCCTGGAGAAGGACTGCCAGGCCTGCCATGTCGACGCATTTGTGACGGTGATGGACCGCACCTGCATGAATTGTCACGAGGATGATGCCCATGATCATGCCGCGAAGCCGCGCCTGCTGACCGCGCGCGGCGGACCCGAGGGATTGGAGCATATCGGGGCAGCATTTGCTGCTGCATTCAACAAGCCCCCGGGCAGGTGTGTCGAATGTCACACCGAGCATGAGGGTGCTGGTGATATGCAGCCTACTGCACAGAAATTCTGCGCCGACTGTCACGATGGAATGGATTTGCGCTTGACCGACACCGAACTTGGAAATGCGTCAGACTTCGGGATTGAGCACCCGCAGTTCCGTCCTGCCGTGCTGGTTCGGCCCGGTGGCAAGAACCCGCCACGCAAGCGCATCTCGCTCGACGAGAAGCCTACCGAATATAACGGCCTCAAGTTTCCCCACGACCTGCATCTTTCGAAGACCGGCGGTGTCGCCCAGATGGGCCGCCGCCTGTCAGCCAAGTTCGGATATGGCCCGTCACTGGTCTGCAAGGATTGCCATACGCCCGACCCGAAGGGTGTGCGGTTCGAACCGGTCGACATGGAAGAGAATTGCGGCATGTGCCACAGCCTCGCCTTTGACGAGATTGGCGGGACAATTCGCACGCTCCGCCATGGCGAGCCGGACATGGTGCGGGCAGACTTGCGCGCCTATTACCGCTCGACCGGACCAAGACGGCCGATCAACCTGGGCGGGATAAGCCGCCGGCGGCCCGGCGAAGCTGTCGAGACCCGCGTCGCCAGCGACTATGCCCGTGCGGTCCAGTTCCGGCCGAGCCGTGCGAGCATGGCCATCGACCAGGTATTCTCGCGCGGCGGTGCCTGCTTCGATTGCCATGGCATAGTCCCGCCAACGGCACCTGGTCGGGCGGATTACGGCATCAAGCCGGTTACCCAGACCGATCGCTACATGCACAAGGGCTGGTTCAGCCACGAAGCGCATAATGACGAGGAATGCTCGTCCTGCCACGACGCCAACACGTCCAAGGTTGCCGAAGACCTCCTGCTGCCGGGCATCAAGACATGCCGGGAATGTCACGGAGGCGAGTTCCAGACCGCTTCCGACGTGCCCTCGACATGTGCAATGTGTCACGATTATCATGCCGATGAAGGCGCTCCGTGGCTGATCAAGGAGCAGCAAAAGGACAAGCGCAAGGAAACGGATAAAGAAATTGCCCGCCGGTAACCCCCCTGAACCCCGTGGAGAGCGCCCATGCTGATGGCGCAGGTAACCGATATTCACCTGGGTTTTGACCCGGACAACCCGGCCGAATTCAATCGCAAGCGGCTGGACCAGGCGCTAAAGATGCTCTGCGAGATGACGCCGCAACCGGACATGTTGCTCGCCACCGGGGACCTGGTCGATCGCGGTGATCAGGAAAGTTACCGGCGCCTGGAAAATGCATTCTCGGTGGTCCCGTTCCCGGTCTACATGTGCCTGGGCAATCACGACCTGAGGGCTCCGTTTCGCAAGCAGTTTCCCGATGTGCCGGTGGCCGACGGCTTTGTGCAATATGAAGTCGATACGGACGAGCTACGCCTGTTGTTCCTGGACACGCTGGAAGAGGGCAGGCACGGCGGCGCCTTTTGCGAGGTGCGGGCAAAATGGCTCGATGAAAGGTTGTCGGAAAAATCAGACAAGCCGACAATCCTGGTCCTCCACCACCCGCCGGTGGAAAGCGGCATTGACTGGATGAACACCCATCCAGACGAGCCCTGGGTCGCACGCCTAGCCGACACGGTCGCAGGGCATTATCAGGTCAAGGGCATGATCACCGGGCACCTGCACCGCAATATTTCGACATGGTGGCGCGATATAAGCCTCGCCATCTGCGCGTCCACGGCACCACAGGTCGCGCTCGACCTGAGCCCAATCGACCCGGAAAAGCCCGATGGCCGCAACATGATCGTTGCCGATCCCCCAGCGATTGCCCTGCACTGGTGGAATGGCCGGCAGCTGATCAGCCACTTCGATTCCGCCGACGAGCATGTCATGCTCGCGCGCTATGATGAAAATCTGCAGCCACTGGTCCGTGCACTGATCGCCGAACGGCCGAAATAGGGGCTGCTCTCTTGTTCAGTCGCTATCCCGGGGCGGCGATTTGGCGGGCCACAGGAATGATCAGACCCGCACGCCACCCGCTGCCGATAAGCGCCGGACCGGCAATGATGGCGCCCAAGCCGACCAATCCCGCCAGCAACGAGCCGCTGACCGGGCTTTGCACGACCAGTGTCGGCGCATTGACCAGTGCGTGGGCGGCAATCACGAGAGGCAGGTTGCCGGTGCGCAGGAACAGCAAGCCCAGCATCAATCCGCCGAGCAACATATAGGCGAGTACCCCGATAATCGCGGCAAGCGCCAGATCGCGGTTGAGAATGATCGTTGGTAGGTGCCACAGCGAGAATATGGCGCTGCACAGCAGCAACGCCGTCATCGCCCGTGCGGTTGGCCCGGCAATATGCTGCTCAAGACGCAGGCAGAACTGCGGAAGCAGATATCCACGAAAGACGCCATCTTCGAACAATGCCGTCCCGATGACCATCGCAACCAGATACCCCAGGACGACGCCCATTCCATGTTCGTTCCACGAAGGATGGATCGCGATCCCGCCGGCTGAGAGCAAGGCTGCTGCAACGGCCATTGACTGCACAATCACCCAGCCCCCAATCAGGAACAGCAAGGTTTGCATGACCCATCGGCCGCGCAGGCCAAGGTCTGCCAATCCCTGTCTACCCCACCCCATGACAAGGCCGCCGATGATGATCAGTGACAAGGGCGCGAACAGGACAAGGTTGGCGTTGATCCAACCGCCACTTGCCTCCTGCACTGCCCAGATGATGCTGTCGGGGCGGGAAAACAGAAAATAGTTGGTCGCGCCGATACCGATCGTGGCGGCGATGATCGTCGCGATCAGCGCTGACATCGAGCCGGGCTGCACGTGGAAGTGGGGCCAGTCGCCCCGCTCGTCCGTCCCATGGGAAGCCGGGTATTCCAGTTCTTTATCGCGCATCTTGCTCCGCCGGATCGCAAATCACGATGAGGTTAGACGTTGTTCGCAATTGGGCAAGAGGCGGTCGTTATTTCGAGCAGTAGACCCCAAGCTCGCCTTGTACCCGGTCGGTATATTTTCGGAGCGAGTCAAGCTCGTTCATTTGCAATGACACCCATGTGTCGGGCTTGTTCTCCATCCCCGCGGCCAGCATGCTGGCAACGGCAAAGTCGTGGACCGTCATTCGATCAGAGGCGATATAGTCATGGGATTTCAATCGCGCATCGAGGGCCCTTAGATCGCGATCGAGGAACGAAAGCTGTTCCTCTTTCGTATGCCGGCCGAGTCCATGCAAATGGTAGGTCTGCCGCACCTGGCGGCGCGCGATGACCGGACCGATCTGGCGAAGCGGCCAAGGCATGGTGCTGAAGAAATCGCGTTTCACATTTTCGAACCAGTCATCTTCCAGCCAGCGCGAGGCCACGATCATCCAGTACAGATGATCTTCGACCAATCTCGTGAACGCCGTGCCGAGAGCGATCTCGTCATCGGTCAGCACGCCAAACAGCTTGCCGCCCGACTTACGGTCGAGATGCGCCAGAATGAGTTCGGAATCTGCGATGATGCCATTGTCATCGACCCAGGGAGCCTTGCCTTTTGGTGCCTTGTTCAACTCCAGCGTCGTGCGATGCTCAAACTCCATTTCCAGATAGGTCATCGCCATTTCGATTTTCAGACAGAACGGGCTCGGATTGCGTTGGCCAAAGGCAGGTGGAAGGGTGTAAAGTGTGAGCATGCTCGTTCTCCGGTCCCGCTCGAAAATCCAGACGCTCGATTAGCAACTAATTGCCGATGCGAGTCAATTTCGGATGTTCGCACCAAGGTGGCTTATAAACGATCCAGGCCGCGAAGATTGCCCAATCTGCAACGATTTGCGATTATCGACCGATGAAGAAGGCTGCTGAATTTCAATATACAAGCGCCCATGACGTTGCCGGGGATGGAACCGTGTCGTTCGAATGTTCGCTGGACCGGGATCGCTGGCCATGGCTCGACTTGTCTCCAAGCGATCCGATTGTAGTCCAATCGATAAACTACTGGGTCGCGGTCGAAACCGGTGTTGCGCGTGGCGCGCTGGATCCGACCAAATGGACGGCGTTGACCCATATGGACTGGTCCTGCGGCGGAGTCGGGGCAGGGCGGCCGGTCAAGGGTGTTTCCGAAACATCCGGTCCGGCAGATGCGCCCGGGTATCACCTGCGCCTTTATAATGCCGGAGGAGCCCTTGTTCTCCGGATTAACGGAACGGGCGTGATGTTCACGACACGCGATTTCGAATCCTGGCGGGAAAAGGCCAAGGCAGAAATGGCTGCATTGCCGGCACCTTCGCCGGCAGATTTTCACTTTGCCGAGCCATCTGCGGTCGGCGTGGATTCTCACCAAAAATGTTTTGTATCCCCCTTGCGATCGTCCGATCCTCCATCGGCCGGCGCGCTGGTGACCCGCGAAAGCGGCTTTCCTCCAGCGCACCCCTATCACAGCGGGTCTGGTGATCATGTGAATGCCGGACATCTGGCGGACGTGGCGCGGCAATTTGCCCTGCTGGTGAATCCGGAACGTCTTATCGCAATCACCGGCGGGGAAATGACCTTCATGCGCTTTGTGGAACTGGGATACCCATTTGATATCACGTTGGACGAGCAGGCAAGCTCGGACAATGCCATCCGCATGGCCATCAGCCAGGCCGGGCATCCTTGCGCCGAGATTGCGCTGCAACTTGGATTCGATTGAAACGAAGAAACATTGAAACATGTCGTTCATCGACCGGCAAAGGTCGTTCGTCTAAAAAAAGATATCGAAAGCAACCTTTTTTGCGTTTCGCCATCGGTTTCGGTAACAGGGCCGCATTGCGCGGCCTGCGCTTACCAACCGTCCCCCACCAGGACTTTAATTGGAGAGATTTTGATGCGATTCACATTATCCAGCCGCAAACTGTTTTTGGGCGTGTCCAGTGCCGCGATGCTCGGCATGACGGCGACACCTGCCCTGGCTGACAATCATGGGAAGAAGATGACCACTGCGGAATTGAACAAGATGAGCGCCATGCAATCGGCCAACAGTAACAATATGGCGGAAAACACGGTGTTGCAGGAATGGACTGGCCCCTATGACGGCGTGCCGCCCTGGGACGAGGTCAAGGTGTCCGACTTCCCCGCGGCCTTCCAGTCGCTGATGGACGAAGGCAAGAAGGAGGTTGAGGTCATCCTGTCCAATCCGGAACCGGCCACTTTCGAGAATTTCATGGTGCCTTGGGAGTTGGCGGGTGCGAAGGCGAACGAGGTGTTCGCACTGTTCGGCGTGCATGCCAGCAACCTGTCCAATGACGAAGTTCGCAAGGTACAGGGCGAATGGCTGCCGAAAATCTCGGCCTTCTTCAATGAAATCCAGCTCGACCCGCGCCTGTTCACGAAGACCAAGGAAGTCTACGATAATCTTGAGACGTCCGGCCTTGATGCGCAGCAGAAGCGTCTCGTCACCCGGCAATATGAATCGCTCGTGCGCAATGGCGCGATGCTGGAAGGCGAGGACAAGCAGGAGCTGATCCGCCTCAACACCGAGTTGTCGAAAGCATTCAACGAGTTTTCGAACAAGGTGCTGGCGGATGAGGAAACCTACATCTACCTGACCGACGAAGCGCAGCTTGCCGGTTTGCCCGACAGCTTCATCGCCTCGATCAAGGCCGCCGCGGAGGCGCAGGACAAGGAAGGCTGGGCGTTGAAGAATACCCGTTCGGTGATGCAGCCCTTCCTGCAGAACTCCACCAACCGCGATCTGCGCAAGCAGGTCTACATGGCCTATATCAATCGCGGCGATAACGGCGACGAGAATGACACCAATGCGACCATAGCCAAGATCCTGGGCCTGCGCGCCGAACGCGCCAAGCTGCTGGGGTTTGAAAGCCATGCCCATTACCGCATGGCCGACACCATGGCACAGACTCCGGAAACCGCGATGGACCTGATGATGAAGGTCTGGCCGGCAGCGGTCGCGCGGGTGAAGGAAGAAGTTGCGGACATGCAGGCAATCGCCGATGCAGAGGGCGCAGGCATCACCATCGAGCCATGGGATTACCGCTTCTATGCGGAAAAAGTCCGCAAGGCGAAGTATGACCTCGATGAAGCCGAGATCAAGCCTTACTTCAAGCTCGACAACATGGTCGATGCGATGTTCGAAATGGCGAACAAGCTGTACGGCATGACGTTCACCGAGAATACCGGCACGCTGCCGGTCTTCGAACCGAAAGTGCGCACCTTCGAAGTCAAGCGCGGCGATCGGGTTATCGGCGTCTTCTATCTCGACAATTTCGCTCGCGAAGGAAAGCGGTCGGGTGCGTGGATGACCACTTATCGCAGCCAGTATAATCTGGGCGGCAAGAACCGGTACATTTTCGCTTCGAACAACAACAACTTCGTCGAGGGCGGTGTGGGCGATCCGACGCTGATCAGTCTCGACGATGCGACGACGCTGTTTCACGAGTTCGGTCACGCGCTGCACTATTTCAACTACAACATCACCTATCCGGGATTTGGTGGCACGCCGCGCGACTTCGTCGAATATCCCAGCCAGGTGCATGAGAACTGGTTGCTGACGCGTCATATCCTCGACAATTATGCAAAGCATGTCGAAACCGGCGAGCCGATGCCGCAGGAGCTGGTTGACAAGATCGAGCGGTCCAAGACCTTCAACGAGGGCTTTGCTACCGTCGAATATCTGTCGAGCGCGATCATTGACATGAAGCTGCACAACCGGGCAGAAGCGATCACC
>JAAUYH010009546.1_pt1 | contig 15439 bp, 5 predicted proteins | sample 7278061 | NCBI WGS metagenome assembly JAAUYH01 (sample SAMN14350203, study PRJNA611818) | marine sediment metagenome | isolation source: surface marine sediment (0.6m) | place: French Polynesia: Moorea | collected 2018-08
TGACGTCAGGATTATTTCGCAGGTACCCGCGTATTAAGTGACATCCTTCATCAATTAAATCTACTAAATCGAAGTTCCATAGAATAACTCTACCGTGAGTTGATGTGGAAATAACGGTTTTGCCATCGGCAGAAAAGCTGACGCTACGAACCCAACTATCGTCTCCTTTTAGGGCTTTGATTTCCCGACCGGTCTTTGCATCCCATAGTCGCAACTTACGGTCAGTAGATCCAGAGGCGATGATATGACCATCTAGGGAGAAGTTAACACTGATTACTTTGTCAGAATGTCCCCTAAGGGTTTTAAGTTCTTTACCTGTGTGTGTATCCCAAAGTTTTATTGTGTTGTCAACTGCTCCAGAGGCTAAAATTTTACCGTTGGGGGAGAAACTAACACTTCTAACTTCCCCTGAATGTCCTTTGAGGATATGAATTTCCTTTCTGGTTTCAATGTCCCAAATTCTAACGTTATTTTCATTAGAACTAAATGCGATAGTCTTACTATCGGGGGAAAATTTAAGTGTATTCACCCTTGTAGACTGACTTTTATCCTTCTTAATTTGTTCCGGAATTAAAAGATTCCATATTTTGACGGTTCCATCAGTATTCCATATTGTAACCATGCCATTGTCTGTACCGGAAGCAATCATTTTTCCGTTAGGGGAGAAGTTAACGGTACTTACTCCACTAGCATGTTTTAATCTTCTAATTTCTTTACCTGTGGAGCTATCCCATAACCTTACGGTGCGATCGCAAGATGCAGAAGCAATTATTTCCCCGTCATTAGAGTAATCAATTTCATTGATGGAATTGGAATGAAGTTTGATGTTTTCTTTTCTTCCCCCACTTTCAAAATCCCGCAGTTTGACAGTACCTTCAAGGGAAGCAGATATAACATTTTTTCCGTCAGATGAGAAATTAACACTGGTAATTCTCTGATGGTGTCCTCTGAGAGTTCGCAGTTCCTTTCCTGCGGAGATATCCCATAATTTTACTGTTTTATCTTTGGAGCCAGAGACTATGATTTTACTGTCTGGGGAAAAACTAAGGGTAGTAACTGAACGATAATGTCCTTCAAGAGTTTGAATGTTTTCTCCTGTGTTCACATTCCAAATCATAATTTTATCGTCGTCAGTCGAAGCGGAGGCAATAATTTTGCTATCAGGGGAAAAAATGAGGCTGGTAACTGGGTGGGAATGTCTTTTAATAGTTGTGATATTTCTTCCTGTATTGGGATCCCACAGTTGCATTATGCCGTTTTGCGAGCCCGAAGCAATAATTTTCCCATTTTGGGAAAAACTAACACTATCAATTTGGTGAGAATTTCCGGTCAAAGTTTTAATTTCTTTACCAGTGTTAAGTTCCCATAGTTTAATTGTTTTGTCAGCAGAACCAGAAGCAATTACTTCACCGTTGGGAGAAAAGCTAATGCTTGTGACTTTCCCTGAATGTCCCCTGAGGGTTTGAATTTGTTTTCCGGTATTGACGTCCCAAATTTTAACGATATTTTCCTCGGAAATTGAAGCAATAATCCTAGCGTTGGGGGAAAATCTAAGATCTTTAATGGGATTATCGTGGGCTTTCAGAGTGCGAACTTCTTTCCCTGTATCCATCTCCCAAATTTTAATTACGCCATTTTCTGTTCCATAAGCAACTATTTTCCCGGATCCTTGGGAAGTTTCTACTTCGATTGGTGACAGACTAAAACTTCTAATTTCACCAGAATGACCTTTAAGAGTATAAATTTCTTCTCCTGTATTTCGGTTCCAAATTTTCAGTATTCCTGCACGGGAACCAGATGCAATTGTTTGAATTAATCCCTGTGGTGTTGGAATCTTAGCTGGGGAAAAACTCGCACCCATAACTGCGTATTTGTGCTTTTCAAAGTTTTTTCTTTTTTTAATAATATTATTGTCGCTAGTATTCCAAATTTTAATCGTACCATCAATAGAACCAGAAGCAATGGTTTTACCATCGGGAGAAAAACTGATACTTCTGACTCGGTTGGAATGTCCTTTAAAAGTTCTGACTCTTTCCCATGTCCTAGTATCCCAAATTTGTAGGGTATAGTCATTGGAACCAGAAGCAATGGTTTTACCATCCGGTGAAAAGCTAACACTATTAATTCCACCGGTATGCTGTTTAAGGGTTTGAAGCACTTTACCAGTATCAACTTCCCAAACTTTGATTGTGTGATCGCTCGACCCAGAAACAATTAATTTGTCATTTGGGGAAAAGTTAGCATCAATTACCCCTCTGCTATGACCTTCCAGGGTTTTAATTTCTTCTCCTGTAGTTACATCCCAAATTTTTATGGTGCTGTCACTCGACCCCGAAACTAATTTTTGACCGTCGCTTGAGAAATCAACGCTATAAATTTCATGTGAATGACCGATAAGGGTTCTAATTTCTTTTCCTGTATCCACATTCCATAGTTTGACAGTACCATCACCGGAACCTGAGGCAATAATTTTACCGTCTGGGGAGAAAGCAACACTAATAACTCTTGATGAATGACCCGTAAAAGTCTCAATAACTTCTCCGGTGTCAAGGTTCCAAAGTTGAAGGGTACGGTCAGCGGATCCAGAAGCAAGGGTTTTACCATCCGGAGAGAAAGCAACATCAATGACTGCACTTTTGTGACCGGAAAGAGTTTTGATTTCTTCTCCCGTATTTGGATTCCAAAGCTTGATGGTGAAATCTCCGGAGCCAGAAGCAACTAAGCTCCCGTCAGGTGAAAAGTTGACACTAATAATATCCCTTAAGTGTCCCTTAAGGGTTTTAATTTGATACCCATAAACGGTTTGGTTTAATGTGGATATGACCTGCATGCGGGTTTCAGGGGCGATCCAGGGTCTCAAGATATTTTTCTGGAGTAACTTAGCAGCTTTAATTGCTTCCGTTAAAGCTGCTTCATGATCGTTCTGGCTAAATAATCTTTCCGCAATACTGCTTATTTTGCCAACTTCAGCATCAGTTCTACGAAGTTCGCTGATACCAGCAAAGCTAGAAACCAACACCAAACCAGCGACCAATCCAGAAATTGTCAAGTTTCGTCTGCGTTGGTGTTTGCGTCGTTCCTTATTTCTTTGTCCTACGCTAGCAATAATAAAATCTTGTTCGACTAATGTCAGTTCTTCCGGACGTTGTTTTAACCAATCCTGGGCGATCGCCAATCTAGTACCTTGTAATAAGGTTTCTGGATCGTACTTTTTATTTTCCCATTGACGGACATCTGGCTTCAAACGTTCTTGCCAAATTCGAAATTCACGGTTGTTTTCAATCCATTGTCGTAGGGTTCCCCATTCCCGAATCAAAGCTTCATGGATAATTTCTACCGTTTCAATTTGATTTGTTTTATCCCACCCAGTTACTACTAAACGGCGATCAGCTAAAGATTTGACTAGATTCCAGTTATTGTCTCCTACTTCCACACGGGTCGCCATTCGTTTGGTATCTTCCGTACCCTCTCCGGGACGTAGTAATTGAATAAATATCCGTTCGGCTTGTTGTTTTTCTGCTACAGATAGGGATTGGAATACTGAATCTGCATATTTGGCTAGGGCTTTATCTAAACCACCAATTTCTCCATAAGCGCGATGGGTAAGATACCATTTATTTGGTTTTTGCCAAAGTTGCGTCAGGGTGAACTCCAGTAAAGGTAAACGCCCTGGCTGCTTTCCTAGATCGTCAATTAATTTACTGGTTAACCCTTGTTCTAATTCTACCTTCATTTTTCCCGCCGGCTTTTCTATGGCTTCTTGCAATTCGGAAGGTTTCATGGGGGTAAGTAACATTGGTGGGTACATCTGCAAAGTTTCACCCATCGGTTGATAATCCAGTAGTTTCCCCATAAAATCAGCCCTGAGGGTGAACACTAAAGTAAAGTCCGAAGTAAATTTAATTGCATAAATTAATGTGTCTAAAAATTTTTGACGCTGTTCTTGTGTAGCCAAAGTATATATTTCTTCAAATTGGTCGACAATTAGTACCAAGCGTTCTAATGGGCTGAAGGTGGCAGAATTTGCTATATTTTCCAGAATTTGGCATAGTTCTTTCTCATCATCATTAAGATTGATTTCCAGTTTTAATTCCTTTAACCTGTAACTGTTTCCCGTGGTGTTATCCTCTCTTTGAATATGCTCTGGATATTGAGATTGGTAATGAGTACTCAGAGCTACAGCTAAAGCATCAAAAGGATTTTTCCCCGGACGAAAAGATATAATTTTAACCCGATGATTATTTCTCAACTGAGGAACTAAACCTGCAAACACCACAGAAGATTTACCACTTCCAGAAGCCCCAACTACGGGAACTAAAGGTTTACTCAGTACAGCTTTAACTAAATCTGCGATAAACCTATCTCTACCAAAGAATAAACCTGCATCTTCTTCTCGAAAAGTAGATAGACCCTTATAGGGAGAATCGGGAAGTTTACCGGTGAGTCCACCCAAATCTTCCCAGGTCGGTGGTGATTCTATAGTATTTCGACAGATAATCGGTAACCAGTTTACTCCTGGAACTTGGTTTTCAGTATCTTCAATATTCTTAAGTTCTTGGAGTTTAACCCTTGCATCTCGCATGGAAGCAAATAAAGACTTCCCCTGAGCAAAAGACACCAGAAAATACTGGAGAAAATATTGAGCAATTTTATCTGGAACAGCTTCCCGCCAAACAATAATATAAGGTAACTTCAAATCTGACAGTTGTTCGGCTAAACCAAGTCCATCACAAGAATTGAAAATCGCTAATTTCAAACCTTTGGCGTTCGGTGCAGCAGTGGGAGCAATTGCTTCACGGAAAGTGTTCCTAATTTCTCGAATACTTAAATTTTCTCGCTCATTAATTTCAATAGAAGCTACTCGATTTTTTCTATCTGTTTGACTATGACCACTATAAAACAGAATATCGCAGGGTTCATCCCATAGCTGAATTAATTCAGGACGTTTTGGTTGTGAGAGCAAAATTAATTCTGCTCCCCGTGGTTTTAACTTTTCAATTAATTTTTTGTCAGTATCAATATCTATATTGCGACCGTCACCGAAAATACTGGTAATCCTAACTCTTCTAAATACTTCCTCATGTTTTTCGGTCGCTATTTTATGTTCTGATTCATTTAAACATAAAGCAACTTCCACAGAAAAATTACCTGGAAAGTAGTCCCATTCTCGCCAAGGTAGTCGATGCAAAATATCCTTGGTGAATTGGGATTTAATATCCTGAGTATTGATATTAAGTATAGTTTCTGAATCGAAATTTAATTCAATTAGCGATTGTAATTGTAATTTTATATTTGCAAGCCAATCATTTAATTGAAAACGTAAATCATCCGCAAGTTGATCGCATTCTTGATATTCATCAAACCAGGAAAAGTTAGTAGTTTGCTTGGGCTTAAAACCCATTCTCACAGGATTAACTAAACTGGCGTAACTATTTTTCCATTTTTGATATAAAACCGGGATTTCTGGCGCTGGAGGAAGTTGAATTTTTCTTGTTATAGATTCACAATTAATCTTTACTACAGTGAAAATGTTACTATTTTTACTAAACCCTTCATCGAAATTACCATCGCCAAACTTTAGACTTACTAAGTTTTGCATTCTTATATCCTTATAATTATGTTTTTTTAATAACTATTACTTTTTCCTAAGGCAAAAATATGCTTTTGGGAAAAGTTTATTTTTTTACGTTTATGTTAATTAAAAAATAATTTGTCTATCTTTGAATCAACAGTAAATTCAGAATTGAATTTTAATTTATTATTCTATTACAAAAAAGCTGGTTAATTGCTGACTTCATCTTAGAATACAGAGAAAATATAATTCTTTTAGTGCAAATTCTTTTAGTGCAGTTTTTATAGGGTTAATAGACGCCTTGCAGTTTGTAATTAAACTAATAATATTTTTAATTTTTCTTGTGTTGGTGACATTTACAACCAATTACTAAGGAATATTTATTGTCGAAATTCAAAATTTAAAGGAAAATAAAATTCATAATAGATCGCTTTATAGGATTTACGGACTCCTTACCTTAGGATAGCGAGTCTCGAAAGGATTTATTTCCAATGGTTTGGGATCGACTTCTATAGTTGCAATTACTACATTTACTTCATTCGTACTTAAGTCTTGCTTTATTGATTACAAAACTCGAGCAAGAATCTATATTAAATACTACTAGATAAGAAATAAACAATAAAGCAATAAAAAATAAAACAGTGAAACTTATTTTAGCCCTTGATTTTGGCGGTACGAAGCTAGCAACAGGATTAACCAATAATGGCTCAAAGGAGTGGCTGAATTACAAACGTTGCTTATCTCCGACCAATGCAGATGTTAATACCGATCTGAGCATAATGTATGAATTGATAGACTCAGTTTTGGAAGGTCAAAAACCTGATGTTATTGGCGTTAGTTTTGGCGGACCTGTAGATGCAAATACGGGTACAGTTAGACTTTCCCATCATGTCAAAGGTTGGGAAAACATACCTTTAAAAAAACTGCTTGAGGATAAATTTGGTGTTAGTGCAAACATAGATAACGATGCAAATGTTGCAGCTTTAGGAGAATATAGCTTTGGTGCGGGTCGGGGTTATAACAGTTTATTTTATATTACTGTTAGCACCGGTGTTGGTGGTGGATGGATTCTAAATGGTCAGCCCTGGCGCGGTTTTGAAGGAATGGCTGGGGAAATCGGACATGCGATCATAGATCCTGACGGACCTTTATGTTTATGTGGAAAACGAGGATGTGTGGAAAGGTTAGCTTCTGGTCCTTATATGGCGCAGGACGTACGGGAAATATTGAGAAAGGAAACAAAAAAAGGAGAAATATTGAGGAGCTTAGTAGAAAATAACTTAGATTTAATAACGGGAAAAGTTATCAGCGAAGCTGCAAATAGTGGGATAAGTTAGCGCAAGAATTTTTATTTCGGTCTTCTTGGGCTTTGGGAGTAGCAATTGGTAATGTAGCGAATGTAATTAATCCCCAACTATTTGTATTGGGTGGTGGGGTAACAAAAGCAGGAAATTATTTTTGGGAAGTTCTACAGAAAACAGCCCAAGAAACTGCTTTACCAGAGGTAAATTTTGAAGTTTTACCAGCAAGTTTGGGAGATGACGCACCTTTATGGGGTGCTGTAGCGCTAGCGCAGATGGGGATTGGGGATTAGGGATTAATTAGGGATTAGGGATTGGGGATTGGGGATTGGGGATTGGAGTAATAATAAAAATTTCTGACTCATTTTATTTTTTATTTAGAGAGATCCAAAAAATAAAATATCCAGCCCTTACACCGCGCAAGCGCGGTGCGTTCCGTACGCCACGGTCATTGGCGCGTGCCGTACAAATATATTCAAACCGCGTGGCTAGCGCCACGTTCGGCTTGCCGCGTCTCAGGGTAAAACCGTTATTGACGCGCTACGCGTTTGAACGCAGCAAGCTGAACACCGTCCCGGTGCCCCTCACGGCTACGCCGCGTTCAAGGACTGCTGCGCGTTGCGCCGTTTGTACGCACTACGTGAACATCCCCAGGATGCGTCCGATAGGCGCAACGCAAGGGCTGGATATTTTATTACTTTGAAGTCCCTTATAAACACGCTCTAAGAGACTACCAATTTTACTTATATGACGAGATAGGTAACTCTATTAAAAATTCAGTACCTTCTCCTAGAGTAGAATTAAAACTTAATCTACCACCATGGTTTTCCTCAACAATTTGGCGTGCGATCGCTAAACCTAGTCCTGTACCCTGACCTACACTTTTGGTAGTAAAAAGGTTATCAAAGATATGAGATTTGATTTCCTCTGGTATTCCAGGACCATTATCTTTAATTCGAATTATTACTGTAGTATTATCAGTAAATACTTCTGTCTTAATTACTATTTTGTAAGCTTTAGCTTTAAATTCAGGTAATGTTTGATTTGCAGAAACTATATCAAAAACATCAATTGCATTGGCAATAATATTCATAAATACTTGATTTAATTGACCTAAGAAACACTCGATATGTGGTAAATTTCCATACTCTTTGACAACTTCAATTGTAGGACGAATATTGTTTGCTTTGAGACGATATTTTAAAATTAAAATAGTGCTATCAATTCCTTTATGAATATTACAATTAATTTTTTCAGATGTGTCACTCCTACAGAAAGTACGCAAACTTGTACTAATATCTTCAATACGTTCTGTTGCTATTTTCATTGAAAAAAGCAGTTTTGGTAAATCTTCGTTAAGATATTCTAAATCAATATCTTTGGCGTTTTTGCTAATTTTTTCTTCTGGATTAGGGTAAATTTTTTGATAGCATTCTATATGGCTAAATAAATCTTCAATGTATTCTTCAATATTCCTAATACTACCTTTAATAAATCCGAGTGGATTATTAACCTCATGTGCTACCCCTGCAACTAGGTTACCAAGAGTTGCCATTTTTTCACTCTGTAAAATTTGAATTTGAGTTCTTTTTAGTTCTTGTAAAGTTTTAGTTAGTTCTAAAGTACGTTCCTCCAAGGAATGCACATATCGATATGCTCTTAAAGCCGTGATAGCGGTAGTAATTAATCTGTGATGGTCGAGTTCAACTTTTAGTTTATAATCATTAATATCATAATCAATTATTATTGACTCTTCTGGAGCTTCCCCCGGTTGTCCAGTACGTAAAATGATTCGTACTAATTTATTCTCAAGTCGCTCGCGAATATATTTAACAACCTTTAAACCAGCGTCATTGCTTTCCATAACTACATCTAAAAGTACGAAAGCTGTTTGAGGATGTTGATTTAGAAGCTCTATAGCTTCTTTTCCTGAGTAAGCAGAAATTAGGGTAACTGGTTTATTTTCAAAGGTAAAATCTTGTAATACTAATTGAGTCGCTTGGTGAACTGCTGGTTCATCATCTACAATCATGATTTTCCAAGTATCTTTATCTGTAATTTGAACATATGTGTCTGTATCATCTTCAACGAATAAAATTTCTTCATCTTCTTCTGGAAAAATGATTTCAGTATTTTCTATATTTTCTAAATTGTTTAACTTTAATGTTTCTTTATTGTGATTGGTAAACATGGTAAATACAGCTTAAATATTACAAAAAATATCAATCAAAGTTCAGTATTAAATATGTTAGGGATGAAAAATCAAGTATTAACTAATTATTGAAGGAATGATGATTATAAACTGGGTACCTTTACCAACTTGGGAATTTACATCTATACTTCCATGTAATTTATGGGTAATTAAGTTATAAACAATATGCAAACCTAAGCCAGTTCCCCCTTGATTTCTTTTAGTGGTAAAGAAAGGCTGAAAAATCTTGTCTAAATTTTCTTCAGGAATTCCACAGCCATCATCACTGTAAATAATTTTGATGTGTTGATTCTCTGATAATATTTCAAAATTTAATTGTCCGGCTTCTCCTTGTGGATAACCATGAGTCAAGGAATTTATCACTAAATTAGTTATTATTTGAGCTAAGCTCCCAGCATAACTATTAATCTTTAGATTTTCATCGCCGGAAACTTTGATTTTATGTGGAGATTGTTTAAGTTTGGGAGTTAGACTTAGTAAAACCCCTTCAATGTATTCTTTTACTCTAAATTTACGTAGTTCTAAATTCGTTTGATCTACCGCAACTTGTTTAAAACTATTAACTAATTCCCCAGTTCGATTGAGATTTTGTAAGAGTAAATCACTACTTTGTTGGGCAATTTGGAGGTAATTATTTAATGTGGAACGCTTTAATTGTCCCTGAGCTATATTATTTACAAAATTTTGGGTTTTGACAGCTAAATTAGAAGCCACAGTAATACTTGTACCTACAGGAGTGTTAATTTCGTGGGCAATTCCAGCAACTAAACTACCTAAAGCTGCCATTTTTTCCGATTCTACAAGTTTATTTTGGGTGGCTTTTAGTTTTTCTAAAGCATGGGAAAGTTCTTGTGTACGCTCTTGTACTTTTTGTTCTAAATTTTCATAGAGACGGGCGTTTTCCAAAGAAATTGCAGCTTGGGAACAAAGTAGGTTGAGTAATTGAATGCGATCGTGGGTAAAAGCTTCTTTGACAAAATTATTTTCTAGGTAAAGAATACCTGTGAGTTTGCCTTGATGGAGAATAGGCATGCATAAAATGGATTGGGGTTGGTTACGATCAAAGTAGCAATCGCCTGCAAATTTGGTATATGCATCAAGATTATTAATAACCAAAGTTTCACAGGTGCGAGAAACCAACTGAATCAAGCTTCTTGGGATTTGCGGACTTTGTTCTAGAAGCTCAGAGGGTGTTACAGATATCTTTGGGGCTTCCCCTTGACCTTCAAATGTTACCACTGCTTCAATGATGAATTCCGATAACCGAGGTGAAACAAATACACCTTTATCTGCTCCAGCATTTTCAATTACCACTGACACTAAGGTAGAAAGTAATTGATTGAGATGAATTTCTTCTGAAATCGCTTGGGAGGCTTTCATCACTGTGGCTAAGTCAAGAATGGAGGAATTGCTAAGGGTGGTGTTTGAAGTTATGGTTTGGGAAATATTTTTTTGAATTGTAGTTCTGTAGTTGATTTGTTCTTGCTGAAAAATAGGAGCAAGCAGTTGAGGATAGCGTTTTTCTAAGTCATCTGTTTTGGCTTTAGCTCCCCATTTGGCATAGCAGTAATAAGCTTCTTGCATATATGTTGCAGCCACTTTTTCTTTACCCCAGTCAAGATAGAATTTAGCAGCGAGTTCGTTGGCAAGAGCTTCTTCGTAACTATACTCATGAGCTTGTGCTGTAGTTATGGCTTGTTCGTACAGATTGATTGCTTCTAATTTTTGTCCGTTGAGCCGTGCTTTTTCTGCTTGTATGAGAAGACACTTATGAAGAATATTTTCCGGACAAGCTGTTTGCCACTGACTTAATTTTTCTTCTAAAGGAATTAAGGCTTGCCAGTGTAATTGACGCTCTTTCTCATCCCGAGCAGATTCAGCGAGAGAGATGTGCATTAATGCAACATAGAATACACTGGAAGGAACTTTGGCATGGCTAGAAACGGTATTTTCAATGATGCTGAGTTGGGGAATCAAATCTGGGTATGCAGCTTGGTTCTCGAATAAATAGCTGTGACGAATTTTTACAGAATACAGCCAAGCTAAATGATAGAGTGTATCGCTGTATTTTTCTAAATATTTAGATTCACTAAAGCAATCGTCATCAAAGGTTAAACAGGTGTGAGTCAAACCCAGAAGATTGCGAATAGGTTGAATGACTCCAACGATTAAAGCATCTAAATTTTCAAAACTTTTAATATGACGCAAAAACTCAGCATGGGTGTTGGCGATCGCATATAATTCATCCAGATTTTTACCATAAGTGAGGCGATCAGAACCACTTAGCATCATCACAAAGCCAACGGTCAGCCAGTTTCCGGCATCCATCCCATACTTGTAGGCATTGTCATAGTAAATATCAGCTTCTCGAATGGGACGACTCCAGCTATGTACATCCGCAGCAAAGAGAAAATTAGTCATTCCCCGCACATCTGCATTATCAAACTGTTCGCAAAGCTGTACAGCCATATCTCCAAATTGATAAGCAATGGCAAATTCTTTCAACAAGGCATTGGCAATTAAACCATATCCCACATAGCCAAAGGGAGACATATCGCTATTACCATACTGCAATGAGAAGGTCGTCATTTTAGCCAGTGCCAGTAATGCTAATGTGGGCTGACCATCTAGCCATGCTGCATAAAAAAGAATTTGCAAAATTCGCAATAGTTCTGCAATATTCTCATCTTCCATTTTGGGCAATGACAGAATCGATTCAATGGTTTGTTGCTCTTTGAATCGATTGACTGTAGCAATTTCTTCCTCCAGGGTGGCTTGAATGCTCTCTGGGGTTACAGGCATTACCCAGCCTAGTAGTTGTAAACTCTGACGTTGAATTGCGATCGCTTCGGCATTTCGACCCTGAAGCTGATATTGGGTCATCTGTATTCGATAAACCACAGCTTGGTCTAGGGGGGTTTGAGCCTGGGCTAAGGTGAGTGCATACAGAGCTTCCGCTCGGTCAAAATTACTACAGAGATAAGCAGCTTCCGCTCCTTCTCGGTGCAAGGCATACATTAATACATAGTCAGTCTGCCAAGCCTCTGTAGTCAATAATTCCATGCCAATCTCATAATAATTATGAGCAGCTTGATAGGCAGCAGAGAGTTTTGCCTTTTGTCCAGCTTGCAGGTTTAACTGAGCCAACTGCTGTTTTTGTCTGTCATCTGAGATTATCGCTCTACCTAAATTCAGTTGGTTGACAATCTCAAAAACCTGTTCGATTCTTTCTTGCCAAGACAGTCCTTGCAATAACAATTGACCGATATGTAAATGGGTCACTTGTTTTTGGTCATCAGGAATTAAGGAATAGGCAGCTTGCTGAACGCGATCATGGAGGAACTTATAATTGAGCGTTTCATTCGGTTGTTGTTCCCTTATTTGAGCTTCTCCCAAGTAGAATTTGTACAAATCACTTTGGGGCAGAATCAAACCTTCTTGCAAGGCTTTCCACATTGCCGTTGCTACTTCAGTTTGGGATTGCTGGGAAACAATCGCCAGTGTCTCTAAATCAAACTGCGCTCCAACACAAGCTGCAAGTTTTAAAATCTCCTGTGTCGATTTCGGTAGCTTTCGTAACTGCAATGCCATGAATTCGACCACATCATCGGTCAATGCCGCATCTTGGACTTTCACCATGTCGCATTGCCAGTGACCTGCGTCTGAGTCGAAGGTAATTAACTGGTCTTCATATAATGCCTTCAGAAACTGCGTAGCAAAGAAAGGATTACCTTGAGTTTTCTGTATGACCAACTCTGTCAGTGGTTTCACTACTCCTGACCCAGCATGAAGAGTATCTGCAACCAGATAATTGAGACTGGTAAAATTTAGGGGTTGCAGGGTGATGGTGTGGATTATTGCCCCAGCTTTCTCCATGCCATTGAGGGTCAACATTAAAGGGTGAGCAGCAAATACCTCATTATCCCGATATGCTCCCAACAGCAATAAACAGCCCGTTTTTTCCTCAGACATTAACACCTGAATCAAATTCAACGAAGCCGAATCTGCCCATTGTAAATCATCGAGGAACATCACCAACGGGTGTTCGGTAGTGGTAAACACCTGAATGAACCTTTGGAAGAGTAAATTAAACCGATTTTGGGCTGCGGTTCCCGATAATTCGGGTGCAGGGGGTTGCACTCCAATAATTTGCTCCAATTCTGGAATCAGTTCCACAATCACTTGAGCATTTTCTCCCAGTGCTTCTAGAATCTGGGTTTTCCATGTTTGCAATCGGATATCACTTTCACTCAACAATTGCCCCATCAAATCTCGGAAAGCTTGCACAAAGGCAGAAAAGGGAATATTACGGTTGAACTGGTCAAACTTGCCTTTGATAAAATAACCCCGTTGCTTGACGATTGGCTTATGCACTTCATTAACAACGGCTGTTTTGCCAATACCAGAGAAACCAGCTACCAGCATCAATTCAGAGCTACCATCAGCAACTCGGTCAAAAGCATCTAGCAGAGTTTGTACTTCCTTCTCTCGTCCATAAAGTTTTTCGGGAACAACAAAGCGATCACACAAGTCCCTCGGTCCCAAGTCAAATTCAGCAATTGACCCTGTTTCTTTCCACTGGCTTAAACATTCACCTAAATCATGCTTGAGTCCCAAGGCACTTTGGTAACGGTCTTCGGCATTTTTCGCCATCAGTTTGGCGACTATTGCTCCCAAGATTTTAGGCACATCGGTATTTACTTGATGGACAGGTGTCGCAATTTTAGCGATATGGAAATGCACCAATTCCAAGGGGTCATGGGAAACAAAGGGTAAATTACCTGTTAGCAATTGATACAGAGTAACACCTATTGCATAAAAATCTGCTCGATAATCCACACCCCGATTCATTCGTCCCGTTTGTTCCGGTGCTAAATAAGCCAGTGTCCCCTCCAACACATTGGGGTTTTTTACTTCCTGGGTTTCTTTCGGCAACAGTGAAGCAATGCTAAAGTCAATCAATTTAACTTGCTTGGACTCTGGATGAATGAGGATATTAGCAGGTTTGATATCTTTGTGGATAACCCTCAAAGAATGCAAATCGTGGAGAATCTCAGCCAGTTGAATGGCGATCGTCAATTTCTCAGTTAAGTCTAATTGATGCTGCTGGATATATTTTTCTAGGGATATTCCACCCCAATCTGCCATCACCAGGGCATAACCATTACCGAATGTTTCCAAGCTCAGGGGTTGAATAATACCAGCAATGGATAGATTTTTAGTTATGGCATATTGATTACGAAACTGTACCAATTCCCCAAATGTGGGATACTCTCGTTGCAACACCTTAATTACCACGGGTAATTGCTGATTAACATGTACTGCTCTATACACTGCTGTTCGAGAACCTAGATAGAGTTGCTCAGTAATGGTGTAACCATAAATTTCCGGAAATTGAGGTGCTGTAGATGTCATAGCCTTGGGGATTGATAATTGCGTGGGGAGTTCATTGCTGTGATTAAGATACCCATAAATCTCAGCAATCTAACAATCTTGGTTCCACAAAATCAAATCTGTCACATGGCAGCATTTGAATCCCAAACGTAGAAATGCTACATTTGGGAATCAATTTCCACTAAGTATGCAAAGATGTACTCAGATTATTTGGATTAGTTACCAGCAGAACCCTGTTTTTGATAATACCCCACAACTTTCTGCACGTAGTCTCCAGTAAAACCACTATCGCAACCCTGATACTTTCCCGTCATCCACCAACAAGCAGTCCCCCGCACAGCAGCAAGTTCATTATTGTTAGTAGCAGCATATTGCTGAGTTAACTCCCTACGAACGATACAGGAAATAATATAGCGTGCTGTTAGCGGACTACTTTCAAACTGCGTGGGTGTCAGTTCCCGCTGAATACAATTTTTTGACCACATCCTGATGGTTTGTGGCTTCACCTGCCAATCACTATATAATCCATCATTAGCAGAACCCGTGTTTGGTGCAGCTTCTCGCAACGCTTCCACCATACGTCCAATTTGCACATCAGATGGTTGCGCTTGTGCTGCTGGTGCGATCGCAGACAATAATCCCAAGGTTAGAATTACTTGCTTTACAAATCCCATAACTTCTTACTCCTCACCTAAACTCTTTTGTCTTGATGTAGCATAATACATCTGCCAAAAAACGACAGAGAACACCGAAAATGAAAAACACAGATTTGATTGTTCCCTATTCCCTATTCCCTGTTCCCTGTTCCCTGTTGAGTTTAGTTGCGTTCCCTAACCGGAGGTATGGCAACCTTTTCACTTTAGCTAGGCAGTAGTTATCAAAATAACCCCCCATTGCGGGGGAGTTAACAATTAGACTACAACCCCCTTCAATTCCTTAAACAATAACCTACAACCGTAA
>JAAUYH010028121.1_pt1 | contig 15436 bp, 16 predicted proteins | sample 7278061 | NCBI WGS metagenome assembly JAAUYH01 (sample SAMN14350203, study PRJNA611818) | marine sediment metagenome | isolation source: surface marine sediment (0.6m) | place: French Polynesia: Moorea | collected 2018-08
CCATCAAGTTTACAAAGAAGAATCAGACAATCATCGAATCACGTATAATCTAGCTCTTTATTATCTCGAAGCACGTAAACCTGACAAGGCAAAGCATTATTACCAAGACTCTCTTACCCGAGAAGCACCGATTCCTCGTATCAATGCTGCTATCGGCGATTTACACGATCTGTTGACTATTTTTCCCAACTATCCCCATGCTCAAGAAATGCTAGGTTTTCTAGAATCAGCCTTGAGCCTGCGCAAGCTTACGCCTCAATCTCCCAACCACAAGCCATGTTGAGTATCGCCAAAATCAAGCTCATGGTTGATTCCAGGGACTCTGTAAACTCCGCTGTTCACCGCATAGCACGCATTCTCTAGGGCAGCCAAATTGGATGGATTCCTTTAATGGGCAATTTTTGCGGCGGAATTTGCACCGGCGTAGCCGCTAAGCGCTCAGCCGGCGTAGCAAATAGCGGTAATATCCAAAGGTGACTGGCGGCGATTGCCCCACCATCAGTATTCGGATCCCCCGGCATGGTTTGATCGAATAACAGCGCCAACCCATCCGGAGCCAAACTTATACTGACTGTCGCTTGAGGCGGCAACGCCAACAGATCTTTCAGCTCACCCGTCTCAATATCAACGGCGGTTAAGAAGGGCTTTTCGACATAAGTATCACCCGGCAAAAGCTGGGTCGCCAGACAAAAGATAATGCGATGAGTTGGGTCAAATTGGGCGTCGAGAATTGACCCGGTGGTCCGCAGCAGCTCCTTTTCATCCCCTCTATTCGTCACCCAAAACAGCGACTCAGTAAAGCGCTGCTCCGGATCGTTCTGATTGAAATTGACCATCGCCGCTGCTGAACCGTCACTGGCCAAATCAAACACCCGGCCATATTGAGGGAGAAAGTCCAGCGGTTTAGTGGTTGAAGTCGAGTCGGCCTCCTGCGTCAGCGGAATGATGGCCACCCCTTCCCCCTGAAGCATTACCAGGGTTTGACTGTCCGGCGCAATCAGAAAATCGCCGCCCGGGTCAGTCTTTAACGGCCTGGGCTCCTCCCCTTCAGCCACTATCCACGGCCCAAACTCCGCCGGGTTTTCTCGGTTCACCCGCTGCACCACAATCGTTTTACCGTCCGGTGATAGATCAAACTTCAGGTTTTGGTAATCTTTACTGTCTAGAATTGGGGTGACCTTACCCTTTAATCTAGGTTTGGGATCTAATTTTTGCTTGAACCATCCCCTCCCTGAGTTCTCTAGGCTAGGGGGAATCGGATTCAGACCCGTTGTTACGGAATAAAGCTCTTGGTTAAATAAACCCTGTCGATAAGCCTCTGAATCCGTGGCTGAGAAAAGGATTCGATCGCCCAACGGATAGGGCTTGAAATCCAAAATCACCTGATTAGGCGGCGTCAAGATGGATTTATTGCCGCGGGTTAAGTTATAGAGCACCAAACGACCCTGTTCTTCGCCTTCCAAGCCAATGTAAGCAAACGCCCGATCCCGAGTCTCGAACTGACTGCGAAATGGCTGAAAATTTGTTTCTCCTTCAGTCGCGGCGGAAAAGCGATCGCGCGCTTGATCCAAACTCACCTCGAACGACTCTCCATACGGCGCAGGCACATCCAAGGTATAGGCCATCCGCCGCCCCGCCCAACTAAACCGCCCCGGCAACGACGGCTGAATCTTTAGATTCTCCTCAATACTGGCGGGATCCATGGGCCGACTAAAGGTCATGATAAACGCCGCATTCTCCGCCCCCACCTGCCTATCCTGCCAAGAAAAATCCCGCACCCTCGCCGACGCATGGTCCCCGACCACCAGCAATCCCCCAATCACCACACTTAACACCGCAATTAAAGCGATCGCAGCTCGATCCAGCGGTTGAAGAGATTTAGGGTTTTGGGGATTTTGGTTACTTGTCATTGGTCATTGGTCATTAGGAAGTTTAGATTTTGGATTTTGGATTTTGGTTACTTGTCATTGGTCATTGGTCATTAGTCACTGGTTAGGGAACTGCAGCAAAATCGCATCCCATCCACCCATCTACCCATCCACCCATCTACCCATCCACCCCTGCCCTAATACTCATACGGATTCTTCGGCTCTGAAATCTGCTTCAAAGCCGTCGGTTCGATCACCAGCTGTCGCCGTTCATCCAGGGTTTCAGTACCCATTGCGCCTTCGACTTCCAGCCAGGTATCTGGGGCGTAGGTGGAACGACTACCGGACAATTTGACCGGCAGTCCGACGGGATAGGCGTCTGCGGCGCAGCAGGTTAATACAAAGCGAGAAATCATTAGATAGTTATCCGGCCAGTCGGGGGGATGGATGACGAACCCGGTCACATTAGCGCGTTGAGCGGTGTAGGCGTCTGGCTCAGGATAAACGTTCAGGGTGCGGACCCAGTCAATAATGGTCCGTTCTTCAGGAGCGGCGTTCCGCACAAATCGCTGGGGCTGGGAGCGCGTCGCTGTGAGAGTGTCGGTAATGCCGCGCTGCAGAGCGGTATCACTGGCGAACGCCTTGGGGGTGTAGATCAGCCCAAAGACTGCTACGCCTAATAGAATGGCGCTGCTCCAGTTGGGGGGAAGTAAGGTCGTATGGGTTTGACTTGATAGATCTCGACCCGATTGGCGACGGAGACGAGTCAACAGTTGCCACCCTTTGAGGAATCCTAACAATAGTAAAACCACCCCAGCTGAATTTGACAGCCACATATAATCCGGATGCAGTAAAACATTGAGCTTACCTGTCAGCCAATATTTCAGCAACATCACTCCCCAAGCGAAAAGCGTTAACACATCCAGCACATCTCGCCAGGGAATGAAGGGCGATCGCGGTTTTTGAGGAATAGGTTGCTTGCGAGGTTTACGGGGCATATCATCCCACATGCAAATTCACTAATAGCGCAAATACAAAGGTCATTTGGCCGGCCAGCGCGAATAAGTAGACAATAACGCGGGGACGGAAGACGGTCATGAGGAGGCCAATGTTCTTAAGGTCGATCATCGGGCCGAATACCAGGAATGAAAGGAGTGAGCCGCTGGTGAAGGTGGATGCAAAGGAAAGGGCGAAGAAGGAATCTACTGTGGAGCAGATGGACACCACCATCGCCAAGATCATCATGGCCAGAATGGAGGTGATGGGGCCTTGCCCTAAACTGAGGATGATTTCTCGGGGAACGGCGACCTGCACAAAGGCCGCGATCGCGGCCCCCAGCACCAGAATTCCCCCCAGTTCCCGCAGCTCTTGCACCATATTGTCCAGCATCAGTTTTAGCTTGGCGGCAAGGGGTTTAGAGACTGGGGAACTGGCGAATAGGTCATAGGCGGTTGAGTTATCCAACTGAAACATCTGACCGGGCTGCTGCAACAGATAGGTGCCGGATTGGAGTAAAGGGGAAACTGAAGTTCCTGGATTTGAGGGATTATCCTTGGCTGGATTACCCGTTGAAGGGGCTGGCATTAGGCGGCTGATGTTGGGTTGGAGCAGGGGACGAATGTCTTTCTGGGAGCTGAAAGTCCAGCCGATTAGCGTGGCGATTGACAAGGAGAAGACTATCCGAAGAACCACAATTTCAGGCTGGTCTCGAAAGGCCGTCCAAGTCGCCCAAATCACAACGGGGTTAATGGTGGGAGCCGCTAGCAAAAAACCAACCGCCACTGAAGCAGGCGCCCCTTTCATCAACAAACGTCGAGCTACAGGGACATTGCCGCATTCGCAGACAGGAAACAGAAAACCAACTAAACTGCCCGCTAGCGCTCCTAGGAGCGGATTACGAGGCATCGCCGCGATCAACTTCCGCTCATCGACAAACAGGAGCAAAATACTAGAGAAAGCGACCCCTAATAACAAAAAGGGCATCGCCTCCACCATTAAGCTCAAAAAGAGCGTAAAGGCATTGTTCAGTTGATTCATCGCTTACCAAAGCCTAATCTGAGCCACACTAATTTTCCCCGAGAGACACACATCCACATCCGCCCCTGGATCCCGTGAACGCTGGTCGTATTGCCCAACATATCTAAATTGATTCCCCTCCACCACATATTCAGTGGGGAGAGGCTGAGTACAACACGGACAAAACACAATTTCTGGTTCTGGATCGTTCGGCTGCAGATGAGGCAAATTTACATTCCAGAATAGCCCTTCCTCCACCGGCAGACTCATCAACTTGCTGAGTACACGGGCCGCCAACTGGCTCGCCACAGTCCAATCGATGGATCTACCCCGCTGAATATAGTGAGAGATGGCAATACCCGGGGCTCTCATTAAAATAGCCTCTCTGACCGCCGCCACAGTTCCGGACACGTAAATATCTGAGCCCAAATTGCCGCCCGCATTAATACCCGAGATGACCCATTCCGCATCTGAGCACAAATGACTCAGCGCGACCCGCGTGCAGTCTGCAGGCGTGCCTGCAATGGCGTAGGATCTCTGGGCCCGTTGTTCAATTTCGATCGGTCCGCCCCGATTGATTTGATGACTGCAGCCGGATAAAGGCGCATTGGGCGCCACAATAATGTTTTCTCTGCCGTTTAATGCATTTTTCAGCGCCTGGATTCCGGGAGCGTCAATCCCATCATCATTGGTCAACACAATTGTCATTAATGGTCGGCGCCCCTCATCGCGCAATGCTAAATTGATAAATACACCTCGTCAAAGGCGCAGCCTAGGGATTGAGGCATGGAGCGTATTATGCAAATCTGCAAATCAAGGTTTCCATAATACACCCCTGAAGAGAAAACCCTCGCTTCAAGTGAGCTGTCCCTCAAATACCTTCTCAGCTGGGCCGGTCATATACACTCGGTTATCTGCTTCGGACCACTCAATTTTCAAACCGCCGCCCGGAAGCTCCACCACAGCTTGGCGATCGCTCTGTCCGGTCAACACCGCCGCTACTAATGACGCACAAGCGCCTGTGCCGCAGGCCAGGGTAACCCCCGCCCCCCGTTCCCAAACTCGCATCTTGAGGTAGTCAGGGCGAATAACTTGAATAAATTCAGTATTGATTCGGAGGGGAAAGGCGGAATGATGTTCAAAATGAGGCCCCAATGTTTCCAGTGGGATTGCCTCAACATCCTCCACAAAAGTAATACAGTGGGGATTTCCCATACTGACGCAGGTGACCAACCAGGTTTGATTTGCAACCGGCAAGGATTGATTGATTACTTTATCATCCGCCCCAGTTAAGGTCGTCGGGATTTCCCCCGCCAAGAGACGCGGTTCGCCCATATCAACTTTCACTTGGCCATGGGGCTGTAATTCAGGCTTAATCAACCCTGCCAGGGTGTGAATGGAATAGGTGTGGGGCAGCGCCAGCGCCTTGTTGTCCAACCGTTCGAGTTCCGTCAAAAACTGACCTAAGCAGCGAATGCCGTTGCCGCACATCTCCGGTTCAGATCCATCGGAGTTGAAAATCCGCATGGTGTAGTCCGTTCCGTCCTGACCGGGCAAGGCGAAAATCACCCCGTCTGCACCGACGCCAAAATGGCGATCGCACACCTTTATCGCTTGTTCGGGGGACAAACACGGTTCAGTCTGCTGACGGTTATCGATCAAAATAAAGTCATTGCCAAGTCCGTGGTACTTGGTAAACTTGATTGCCATTAATGACTCCACTGGTGAATGTTTGTTTATTTTAGCGGCAAGCCTTTCTGCTCCAGGGAATTAGGGTGAGGTTAAAATCGCGGTGGATGGGTGGATGGGTGGATGGGACTATTTAGCTATGAGTACTTATCCAACCCCTTTGATACAAGCTATCTCTTCCTCTTTACTTCTGTCTCAGGTGAGGGAATCCTAATCTCGATGTGATTTTAGGGGAAGGTGTTTAGCAGAAAACAAGATATTATCCCTGAGGGTAAATCCTGGAGTTAGAAGTTCGAATCTAGTTTCTGCTCAAACCCTGAATATCGAACTCCAGATTTTTCCCTAGCGGGCTTCTCTGATATCAACTACTTGCTGCGAGAGGAATGGTTATGGCGACTGAATTGGAAACAGGACTCCCCAGTGTGCGTCAGCTGCAAATGCTGATTCGAGACAAGCAGGAAGTCGAAATCAAGCTGATGACCAGTGATGTGATTACGGGTAAAGTGCAGTGGCAGGATGTCTACTGTGTCTGTTTAAGCGATCTGGAGAATCAGTCCATCGTGATCTGGAGACACGCGATCGCCTATCTAAAGCCCAAAACTTAACTCGACCCATCCACTGCTTTCTACCAGGACTTTAACCGTCTCCTAACTCCCTTCTACTAGCCGCTGCTCTCGGACTTGCAGGAATTTACAAGCGATTCTGTCCGCCAAAATTGCAGACGGTGTTCCTGTGTGAATTTCAAGATGAGCTGTAAGCGGCGATTCAAACAAGAGTCGCTCCCCCGGAAACACCACTCGCTCAAAATACCAATTGGGAACATCGGCAATGCGAGCAACCTGAATCTGACTGGTTGCATTCAAGTAGCAACAAAGCATTCGGTTAGAACATTCTGGTCGAACAGGGTCTAGAACGAGAGCTGTCATTGTTTTATCCTCAAGATTTTTGAAAATTCCATTTCACTGAGCGCCTGTCGCCAGTTATCCAACAGAAAAACTGCGATCGCGAAGCAACCACAGTTTGCAACTCAAAATTTATTAATTTTCTTAAATATAAGTTAAGTGGATAGACTCAGTCAATCTTCAATTTTGAATGGCTGAGCTTGAGCGCCCGAGCCTGAATCCCTGAGTTTGGATGGCTAAACCGCTTCCTTCCATTGCCGTCAAGCGTCTATTCGGGGCGGGAGGGAGGGGACAGGAAACTCGGATTCGATTTCTTGCTCTGCTGATTGAAAATGACTGAAGAGACACCATGGATTGACAGCCGATTCACAATCGCTTTTTCGCATTACTCATTTTGTGATGTCTCTCTTGAGATTCCCTTGGGCACACTATGCCAAGTGCATAGTTTCCTCCGGAAATGATTTCGAAAATCCCAACCTCGTTTGATCGAAATGCCTTTCCGGATATGTCGTCCTGTAGAACAGGGTGAGATTTTGCAATCTCAGCAGGCTCACTGTTTGCTGTTCTCAGCCATTTGGTTTCATGGAGCGTAAAGGTTGAAATGAGTATTGAGAAAATTGTTGAACAGGCCCTACAAGACGGTTATTTAACTCCCGCTATGGAAGCTGAAGTGGGTCGCATCTGCGATACCGCCTCAGAACTCTCCATTGAAGAATATATGGCCCTAGATCGGCTGATGGGGGCTTTATTAACAGGTGAGGTGGTTGCAGTTCCTCGTAAACAGTTCATTAACGTCATGGAAGAACTGGTCCTCACTGAAGCGATCGCCCGCGTTGCTGAAATTGAATCCACCAGTGATTGCACATTGGATTTGGGCGATGTAGCTGCGTATGCGCTTAACCGTCTGCCGCCGCTTTACGCCACCACCGAAGAAGGAGCAAGCTACCAGCGAGAAAAAGCGCGAGATGAGTTATCAGAATTAATTGGAGAACAGGTTAAAGACGCAATTTCCCGCAACCTCAATCAACCGGACTTCTTCCCCGAGCGTCATACACTCAAAAAGTCCAGTGGAGACGATGTCCTTGGCCAGGTCAGTTCTCTGCTCAAGGATCACGCCTACAAATTCGAACCCAAACCCGAGGGAACCCCAGTCGCCTCCGCTTAGTTGTTTTTCAAGTCAGCTGTGTCTCAAGGCGTTACCATGACTGGGACGCCTATTCCCACCTGATCATATAGATCAAGAATATCTTGGTTGCGCAGCCGGATACAGCCATGGGATACAGCCTGACCAATGGAATCCTCTTGATTGGTGCCGTGGAACCCAATCTGGTTCTTCCCATCCGACCAAAATCCAATCCAGCGAACGCCTAATGGATTATCTGGGCCTGACTCAATAACCTCTCCAGTAATGGGGTGGCGCCAGACAGGCTCCTTTTCCATTTGAGTAATTCTGAACTGGCCTAATGGCGTCTGCCACTCGTCTTGTCCCACCGCCACAGAAAAACTCAGAATAACTTCATCTTTTTGATATACCTTTAATTGACGGGATTGTAAGCTAACCACCAGCGCGATGTCTTTGTACAAAATTCGCTGCATCAGCGCCGCCGCCCTAATTTTTTCCACCCGGCTTCCCAATAATTCAGGCGTTTCAAAGGGTTGAGACCGCCATTCAGCCGCCGCTAAGAGCGCTGCCGCCCCAAAACAGAGCGTCATAAAACATCGAGTAATCGGCTGATGGGTCAACATCACAGATAGACCACTCTTATGATCCAACTATCACCTTTATTTCCAAGCATACCCTTTCAGTTAGTCAATGTATGGACAAACCCAAAGACTTGTTAGGATGAAGCTTGAGTAATTTGTTTTTTTTGAACGCGCGTGGCTGTAAAACCGGATTGGTTAAGGGTGAAAGCGCCCCAATGGGAGCGAGTTGGCAATGTCAAAGCAATCCTGCAGGATTTAGCGCTCAACACTGTTTGTGAAGAAGCTTCCTGTCCCAATATTGGCGAGTGCTTTAAGGCGGGAACCGCCACATTTTTGATTATGGGCCCCGCCTGCACCCGTGCTTGCCCATACTGTGACATTGACTTTGAAAAAAAGCCAACATCCCTCGATCCCACTGAACCCGTTCGGCTGGCCCAAGCGGTTCAGCGGATGAAGCTGAACCATGTTGTCATTACTTCGGTGAATCGAGATGATTTGGCCGATGGCGGCGCTTCCCAATTTGTCCAATGTATCGAAGCGATTCGGGGCCAATCTCCAGGGACGACAATCGAGGTGCTGATCCCTGATCTGTGTGGAAAATGGGAGGCGTTAGCCACTATTCTTAAGGCCCGGCCTGAGGTCCTTAATCACAATACCGAAACGGTTCCTCGCCTATATCGCCGCGTGCGGCCCCAAGGAAATTATGACCGGACTTTGGAGTTGCTGAGACGCAGCCGTGAACTAACGCCGAGCGTTTACACTAAGTCGGGCGTTATGGTTGGCCTGGGAGAAACTGTCGAAGAAATCCAACAGGTCATGACCGATCTCAGAAAGGTGGACTGCGATATTTTAACCATCGGTCAGTATCTCCAACCCACCCCCAAACACTTAGCGGTTGATACCTTTATCCACCCTGAACAATTTTCAGCCTGGCGGCGGCTGGGTGAATCTATGGGGTTTCTGCAGGTGGTGTCCTCTCCCTTAACCCGCAGCTCCTACCACGCTGAACAGGTCAGGATGTTGATGGCGCAATACCCTAGGAAAGTTGCGTCAAAATAAAGTTCGAGTAACCGGCGGTGGATGGGTAGATGGGTAGATGGGTAGATGGGTAGATGGGTAGATGGGTAGATGGGATGTTACTTGTCGGCAGAACCCTAGGAGGGAGGGTTTTCAACGGACTATGAGTTCGACCAAGGTATCCACGATGCGATCGCGCTCCATCGGCAAAATTTCCTTTCCATGCATCACTTCCTGCAGCAGCACATAGTAAACTAGCGTCCCTATAAAAACACGGGCGGTCGCTTCTGGATCCGTCAGATTCAGTTCAGTTCGAGAGCCCAAATATTCACTGAGCAACTCAAGCACGGGTTTCGCCATATGCTGAACATAGGGCTGCGCCAATGAAGGAAATCGCCCAGACTCTCCCACTATGACCCTCATAAAAGATAGAAGTAGAGGATTTTGCTGGATATTATCCAGCATGTTCTCCGCAATGGTCCGCAAAACCACCTTGGGTTCCCCCCGAAGCGATTGATCGGATTCAAGTCCAAATATCGTTTTATATTTGCTGCTCACCAATCGCTGGATCAGGGCGGTGAATAGTCGTTGCTTATCTTGAAAGTGGCTGTAGACGGTGGCTTTAGAAACACCAGCAGTCGCCGCCACCCGATCCATACTGGTGGCGGCATACCCATGGGCCAGAAATTCCGCCATGGCCCCTTCCAGGATAGCCTGGGTTTTCTCGACTGATTTTTGCCGATCTGAGTGAGTGTTATTTGCCGGTCCCATTGATTGGAGGTCCTCTTCGCCTACCGCCTAAACTCTTCTATCTCTCTAAACTCTTCTATCTCTCTAAACTCTTCTATCTCTCTAAACTCTTCTATCCCTCTACGCATCATTGCTGAAGGCAAAACTTAACGACCAAACAGTAGTCCTTACATTAATTCTTCTAACTACATAATCTAAGCCTACCTAAGAATGATAACTAAACTAATCGGTTTAGTCTACTCTAGTTGGGTGAATGATAGACAAAAACCTATCGATTGTCTGTGTAGATAGAGTGAAGTCAACTTCAACCTACAGCATCGTTGAAGTTGTTTGTCTTACGATAAAAGCCTCATATGGTTACGAAATCTATTCCTTGCGATAGGCAGGAATTGCAGACATAGGGAGTGCAGCCAGGATTTGTTTGCTGAGATACCAGTATCCATGCCTCAAAAAATTCCAGTTTTGCCCATCACAGTAACGGTTCTAATCCTATCAGGCATAGTGGGAGGGTTATTAGGGGGATTTTGGCTACTCTTCAGAGATCCTATGGTGACTTTACGGGAATCTCCCTATCCTAATGCCGCCTATTCCTCTGGCAAGGACTTTGATAGTCAGGGGGCGACGGCTCCATCCCCCACTTCTAATACCCATCGCAGTATCAATGAACAAGGGGCTTTAGTCAGAAGTGAGCTGTCATCGGGGAAGGTTCGCCAGAGCCCAGTGGAGTATCTAGACGGTCCTCGTATTGTTCGGGCTAACGCCGCAGGTCAGGGAGGAGCCCTAGACAGGAAAGGGATTCCACCTCATATATTCCATTACAGCGGCAACACCAGTTGGGCGACGTTGCACCATAAGATGGCGCCTGCGTTTCAAACCGCTTGGCCAGATTTTCAGCTCCGCTATACTCACCCAGTTGGAGAAGCTTTAGGCTCTACCACTGACATCAAGATGCTCTTGCAGGGGCAGTTAGCGTTTTCTCAATCGTCACGTCCCATCAAACCTGAAGAATATGAAAAAGCCCGTCAGCGGGGTTACGACCTGAAACAAATTCCAGTGGCGATTGATGGGGTTGCGATCGCTGTTCATCCTAATTTGGATATTCCTGGATTGACCCTCACTGACCTCAAGGGAATATACACCGGTCTGATCACCAATTGGAGTCAGGTGAACGGCCCAGATTTACCCATTGTTCCGTACTCTCGCCCCGTAGAAGTGGGAGGCTCCACCCATTTTTTCGTCGAAAAAGTACTTGAAAATGGTCAACTTGGCCACAACGTTAAGTTGGTGGATGATACCCCTATGGGCCTACAGAAGGTTGCCGCAAACCCAGGCGGTATCTATTATGCAAACGCGCCCTCTATGGTTACTCAGTGTTCCACCAAGGTCCTACCAATTGCCCACGCTCCAGAGAGCGACTTCATCTCCCCCTATGGGACACCTCTGGTTCCGTTCGAGGCTTGCCCTACCCAGCGAAATCAATTAAACGTCGAAGCGTTTAAAAACGGAGATTATCCGATAACCCGTCAACTCTTCGTAATTGTGAAGCAAGACGGCGGGCTTGATCAACAAGCGGGGGAAGCCTATGCTGAGCTGCTCCTGACGGAAGAAGGCCAGCGACTGATTCAAGAAGCGGGATTTGTGAGCATCCGATAGCAAATGTGATAATCTGCCTCAGGGAAAATTTCCCCTTTTTGGGTATCAACTTAAGCCAGGACATTCTAACGGGGCAAGAATACAGGAGTCAGGAGACAGAATCCAGTTCTTGACTGACTTCTGACTTCTGACTTCCTTCTCTACTGGATTGTCTCGCTTTAAGCTGGAGCCCACCTTTTTAGTTGTCAACCCTGAGTCAACCTCATGAAAATCAGCAGGTGGATAGTATTACTTTGCCTCATCGTTAGCAGTTTCATTGGATTTGGCTTCAGTAATTCGGCCTATGGCTTGAATGGAGCAGCGCCCAATGGAGACAAATTAGCAAAAGCGACCTTTTCAGGCGGTTGTTTTTGGTGTATGGAACATCCCTTTGATCAGTTGGATGGCGTGATCTCCACCACGTCTGGCTATACAGGGGGAGACAAAGTTAACCCAACCTACCTGGAAGTTTCATCTGGGACAACCGGTCATGCAGAATCGGTTCAGGTCCTCTATGATCCAACCCAAATTAGTTATGGGGAATTGTTGGAGGTCTTCTGGCGGAATATCGACCCTGTAGATCCCACGGGTCAATTTTGTGACAAGGGCAGTCAATATCGGTCAGCTATTTTCTATTTCGATGAAGATCAACGGCAGTTGGCTGAGCAGTCAAAACTGGCGTTGGAAACTTCACACCGATTGCCTGCCCCCGTCGTCACCGAAATTGTGTCCGCCTCAGACTTTTATCCAGCGGAAGATTATCATCAGGACTATTACCAAAAGCATCCGGTGCGCTACAAGGTGTATCGCTTCGGTTGCGGCCGCGACCAGCGTCTCTCCGAACTTTGGTCAGAGGGGGATGAGGATTGACCCAGATGTTCTATGCTGGTGCGTAAATCCTCTACGCAAAGATTCGCGATATGGATCGGGTCCCTCAAGAACTGCTTTCAACGGATCCAGAATCCTCTGACAGCATTCCAGAAGTGCTGCCGGGGCTAAGCCTGAGTCAGGCGCAGTGGGTGGCGCTTCAGCAGTTAGAGCAGTTTGCCCATGGTGGAGAAAAGCTCTATCTATTGACAGGATATGCCGGTACGGGCAAAACTACCCTACTTCAGGCATTGATCACCCGCCTACGGGAGCAGGGAGATAAACGGGATATTGTCTTGACTGCTTTCAGTAACAAGGCCACTAAGGTGCTCAACTTGATGGCCAGTCGGTGGGGCCTAGAAGTGGACTGCATGACCTGCTGCAAGCTGCTGGGGTTAAGACCGGTGATTGATGAGCAGACTGGAACGCAAGTCTTTAGACCGGAGCGCCATCAAGACAGCCAAATTGATCGCTACGACTTGGTCGTAGTCGATGAATGCTCCATGATCAATGAAGAGATGTGGGGGCTATTAGTCCAGGCTGTCTCTAGCCTTTATGGCCGCACCCAGCTGCTGTTTGTGGGGGATCCGGCTCAGTTGCCGCCCGTGGGAGAGCGGGAATCTCCCTGTTTTCGGCAAATTTTCCACCGGTCTGATCTGACGGAAGTGGTGAGATATGGGGGCGCGATCGCACTGCTCGCCGAAGATATTCGCCGTAACCTGGAGCGCCCCCATTTTCCCCGATTTCAGAACGATGTCAATCCAGACTTAACAACAGGCAGCTTTGTCACTCGACGCCAGCCCTGGGAAAAACTGCTGATCCGCGCCTTCACTAGTCAAGCCTATCGGGAAGACCCGGATCAGGTAAGGGCCCTAGCTTATACCAATCGACGGGTGAATCAACTCAACCAAATGATTCGAGCCGCGATTTACGGCGCCGCCGCGCCGCGATTTGTGCGGGGTGAGCGGCTAATGGCCAATACCCCCTGTGTCGAAGCAGACGCCATATTGCTGCAAACCTCTGCTGAGTGTGAAGTCCTCGACGTGGCGGAAGGACAAGCAGGACCCTGGGCGGTTTGGCAATTAGACGTTGAAACGGAGGAAAAACAGTACCGCACCCTGAGAGTGTTACATGAAAAAAGTCGGACAGACTTTCAACTCAGACTCCAGGGATTTGCCGACGAGAAGCGCTGGCTTGAATTCTGGGAACTTAAAGAATTATTTCATGACGTCAGCTATGCCTACAGTCTGACGATCCATAAAAGTCAGGGGTCAACCTTTCAAGATGTGTTTGTCGACTTGCCAAATATGATGGTGAACCGCAATGTTGTAGAACGTAATCAACTTTGCTACGTAGCCTTTACCCGCGCAGCTAATCGGTTATTTTTGCGTCAATGATCAGGCGTATATTTGCAGGCTATGGGAGAGTTACATAATCTGTGGCGGTTCTCCCGCGAATATCTGTTCTCAGCAATTAACCGTCCTCAACTAGGAAACAAAGGGAGACGTCGACAATAAAAGCTTGACCTTTCTAATCAAGTCCTTTGTATGGTAAGGCTTTAACACGTAAGCATTGGCGCCTTTACGAGACCCCCAGTAAGGGTCGGAAGACATCGCTTTACTGGTGCACATTAAAATAGGTATCCTATGGGTCTTGGCGTCGTTTTTGAGTTGGTGACAGACTTCATACCCATTCATCCTGGGCATTTCGACGTCTAGAATAATGAGTTCTGGGAGATTCACTTTGATCGTTTCCAACGCTTCAATCCCATCACAAGCCTCTGTATAATCGAGCCCATTAGAACTTAAGATCCTTGAGAGGATCTTTCGCTCCACTGGAGAATCATCAACCACCAACACTTGGCTGACTCGAGTAGGCTTTTCAATTTCAATTGTTGTCATCGACCCGCAGAAACTATTAATGGGTGGGCTATTGGATATTTTCATGAGAGAAGTAATGGATAATGCTCAGCGTATGAAGCCCACCTAATAGCTTTGGGGAATACGCTATAAATATTAATTTGTAATACAATATTTATGTTGCTGGATCTTAGTAGAAAATGGCTTCGGCCAAATTGCGGATTAATCTGAGTGCAAGCCGAGAATAATTTTCTGTTCGCCTCCAACCTTGATGCATTCTTGGTAGGTAAAAAGCTACTTCATCCCCTAATTGATTTTTCAACCGAATGCTATCTCTACAGCAAACGATGGCGGGATATTCTTTTCTTTCTGAAGAGTACTTAAACTTTAGTGAAAACAAGAAGGGCGGGGAACACTAATGGCGGACGCACAATTTTTGTGGAGGTCATCATGAGCGATCTGATTGTTGCAGGATTCAACAAAGATGGCATTGTCGCAGATGAAGTTCTCCAAACATTGACCCAATTGGAAAAAGCACATTTGATTAATGTCAGAGATGCAAAGGTCATCTTTAAAGAGGAGCCAAAATCTCATCGCTCATCACTCTGGTATATGCGCTTGCCTTTGTCAACCCAATCTGAGGATTAGTTATCGCTCAAGGCGCTATAAATATCCACCTCTCTACAAGCGCCGAGCGGATCTAAGATTATTCTTCTGTGAGAGCAACCCCCTAGAGTATCAACTCGGAAGTTCTCTAGGCATGACTTATCGTGTCTTTGGAGGAACGGGACAAAGCTCAACGCTTCCCAAAGGACTATTTACATTAGGTTTCACTGCGTTCAACTCAACCTATGAAATAGAAATTTGCCGATAGTCTCTTTCTCACAAATTATCCCAAAGCGGGAAATTTTCCTAAGAGGGAATACAGGAGTCAGAATTCAGTTCCTGACTGACTTCTGCATTCTGTATTCTTTATTCCTTCTCCTTCGGATTGTCCCGGCTTTAAGTTGGAGTCCTATAAAGGGCACCTCGAAAAATTGAATTAGCCCGACCAGAGTGCAATCCTAAAGTGCAGGTGCTACCAAGTTGAAGCGAGATGACCGCATCAGGATTGCCAAACCTAGACCGACGA
>JAAUYH010253728.1_pt1 | contig 15433 bp, 13 predicted proteins | sample 7278061 | NCBI WGS metagenome assembly JAAUYH01 (sample SAMN14350203, study PRJNA611818) | marine sediment metagenome | isolation source: surface marine sediment (0.6m) | place: French Polynesia: Moorea | collected 2018-08
AATTTAATTAGAATTTAGGGTTTTGGGTAGAGAAGTGCAAATGAGAGTGCTCAAGAAAATGGGCTCTAATGATCCCGGAAAAATTTCTATGTCGCTGCATTCGTGCCGATTCGGTACAAGACTGGCTTCTGTGAATAGTACTCTGGGAACCAAATTTTTTCAATGTCAACAGCTTTGTAGATAGCTCCTAGACTAAATAGGTTTTTCTCAAATTGTCGAATCGACGAAATTGGCCTGTTTACCTATACGAAAACCTGTAGTTTGTGAGCTGTAAAACAGCCGGACCTCTGCTGAATTTCTCTATAGTACTATAGTAGCAAATTTATTACTGCAGTAGTCCGTATTTCAAACAAGTCAACTTTGTGGGACATTGCGGTGCATGAAAATTTTATCGGGATCATTAGAGCTCATTTTCTTGAGCACTCTTATTTGCACTTCTCTACCCAAAACCCTAAATTCTAATTAAATTTTGATCGATTTCTGGGTTACAGAACCCACCCAAAAATAGGCTGTTCTACTTTTGCTGGACCCCCCCTGTACAGTAGTTACTCGAGTTGGAACGATGTGGTTATTAAGCGTAACGGAGACAAGAATAGAAAAAAAATAAAAAAAGAGAATGTAGAATAACTAGACTCGCAATCGCATTTTGAAATAGAGGAACAGTAGGACCCCGTTCCCTGGCTGAACCGATCACTTTCATCTCTTTGATGATGATGTGATTGTGCGTCAACTACAGTACTGTACGGTGATATACACTACCCTAACAAAATTTTAGAACCGTTCAGCGCAGAAAATAGAAGGCAATAATAGTTCTCCTCAACACCCCAGTAAATTTATTGAAAATACTACATTTCTACCTTGTCAGTAATTAGTTCTCCCTCCCCTAGTTTCTTTAACCATCTTGACGCATTTTCGGCATTGAAGCAATCAATTTGAGAAAGTGTGAATCCGGCAGTGAATGGAACATATTGCTGAGCGCAGTGAATAGTGCATTGCAGTCTTTGGGATAGCTTGGTTGCTTTCGTAAATAAGATTTTAGGAGTTTCCACAAGTTTTCGATGCAATTTAAATCTGGACTCTGAGAAGGCCAAACCATACGTGTTACTTCCTCATTTTTAGATACGTAGCAATTGAGCGTGCCTTGTGTGGACCACAATTGTCTTCTTGTAGTATGAACGATGCAGGACCGTCATGTTTCTCATTCATGAATTGTAAAATATAGGTATCAATAAAAGACAGATACGATTGTTGATTGAAAGAACCAAGAATGCAAACCAGCGGTGTGCGGCCGTAGGCTGAAAACTCACCCCATAAGTTGACGGTACGATACCCAGTCTTGAAAGTTGGGAAAGTGTAATCCCGTTCATAGCCCTTCCTTCGATTCCGCCATACTCGTAACTGATTTTTTATGGGACGGACAAAAAATGATGAATCGTCTGTAAACATAACTTTCGACCATTGTTCCTGCTTTCAGTGCTCATGAGTGCAAGCCCATACAATTCGTGCAGATAAAATGTTCCTTAATAGATACGGGTTTTGAACTGCAATGTAGCTTTGCATCTGCAACTTACGTATGTATCTTCGGTCAGTCTGCTCACTTAATGATATACCGGTAGCTTTTTTAAACCAAGCTAATATGATGTGAAGAGTTTCAAAACGATTCTGCAATATGTAATTTCGAGATAGACGCATTCCGCGCTCACTCAACTTCGCCTTACGTCACATATTCTGCTTGTACACTATTGACGCATTAGGTGAACGTTCAATCACGTTAGAAATAGTATTTCTCGGCATTCTGTAATAAACAGCAATGTCACATATTCGTACACCGATGCATGAAATATCATGTATGGCCTTAGCCCTTACTTCAGGTATACACTTTGAACCATTCCTGATTGCCATGGCCACTGCGTTAATAGGATGCTTCCAGTTTCGCTACAATTCAATAATGAAATTTTAATAGAAATTCAACTACAATGTCTCTTAATTGGGTAGACTATGAATGCTAAATAAGTGGTTCTAAACTTTTTGAAGGGTACAGTACAGTGCTGTACGCCGTGGGCAGAACATCAACGGTTCAGGGCAAAAAATGCAAGAACAATCTATGAATGAAGACTTTTGAAATGCCATTAGAATCGGCGGAGCTTCTGGCCATCGTACACATAGAATTTTTCTGTTAAATATGAATGGCCTGAAAAAATGTTCCGTTCCACTTTTTGTAAACGGTCGTATGGGGGTAAGGCCACAAGCCAAATTTCAACATGTGTTCAGATACAAAAAATACAGCTTGTAAGACCAATCACATGTCATAAACTTTAAGTCTGGAAGGGTATTGAGCGCTTACTATATCTCTTTGGATAAATTTTCCCCGTTGGTCCATTAGAGAATATAAGTGCACACGTGTACAGTATCTATACAACTGGCTTCAAACCACAATTCCAAATTCGTCCAGGCAATGAATAGCGTTCAAGATTGTTTCCGTCTCTGGGTTCCGAACTGCCATGCAGAGATACAACTCCAGCCTTCTACACACAAAACAATGTCGACACCGAAAATCAGTGAGATCCGCATTCCGGTACTGTCACCTCACGCTACTTTGTACAAGTAACTATCACAGCACCAAAACTTCAATTACTCGGTTAGTTTCCGTTGTCTATACTAAATCAACTCGATTCAGAGTCACAAAACGCGATTCAGGTAAGCTGTAATCGAGAAATCATGCAAGGTTTAGAAATAGTAAGCGCAAAAACAGTTAATGAGATCTATGGAGAATCTTTCACCGCCATATGGAACGCCGCAAGAGATAAGAAAGTTTTCAGTGGCAGAATATATGCCCGTAAGACCCCGCCTTGGATGCGGAAGTCAGATGTGTTTGTGCATTGTACGAACTCGAACTATTCAACCCCATTCAACATGCTGAAACTTCCAACAAAAAGTGCGATACGTGAACCTGGTAACAGAAATTTGGCTATGGCAATCATCGCGACAATCATTGAACGAGAAGAGTCAGTCGCGCCGTACCTTAAATATCTAATACGCCAAAACGGGATTGTCTTACCTACCCGTAATGAATCTCAGGGAACCTTTCCTCGGAGTCTTGATACGTATCACAATTTGCCAACTCAGGAGTACCAAAACAGGAGCGACAATGCTCTCACGATGAATTCCCGGGACGCGATGAACAATGAAGAAATGTATAAGGACAGTCCCCGTGGTTCATAGTAAGAGAGTAGCTGGAAAAAACAGTTCTGTACATCGGAAGGGAGGTTCTCAATCAAACTTCAACCACGATGGGGCAACGAGTAACATTTCTACTTCTGAAATTCCCATGCGCGATCCCTTTTCGGCTACTGTTCAAGTGCATAAACCAGTGTCAACCAGCACCTTCTTCGCGCGTTTTCCCCGCCTCGTACGGGAGATGACCGCACGGGTACAATTCTCAACCGCGCTGATTAGTGTGGTTTGTCGCAGTAACATAGAATATATATAATTTTCTTGCTGAATCCACTTTGAAAACGTTGCTATTTCTTTGAATTTTAATTGAAAGTTAGATTTTTCATAACTAACCAAATTAAATTGATTTTAATTTTACAACTAGTGAATGTTTTTCATTGTATAATTTGAGGATTAGCTGGAGATTGCCACACACTTCCCAAACACAACATGGCACACTTCTTACTCATTGTGTCAAAAATTAGAACGTCGTTTTTTCGCCCTGTCGACTTGCGTACTCCTCTACCCGCCCGGTCTATCAACGCGCAAGAAATTGCTCGACTTGACTTACGAGTTTACTGTTTCGTCGCCGCGGCTTCTAGCTCGGAGAAACAATGGTTATCCCAGCGCGCGTTTGAGGAAGCCAGCGAGGGTGACAATGTTATTTGCTTGCCCCGTGGGCGTGAACTCAACCAAGACAAGATTATTTGTAAGACATATGAATGTGGGGCATTATATTGTGGTATCGAGGAACCTGAACTAGTCCACCTAAACGGTCCAACTGTTTTACAACACAAGCTAGGTCAGCGTTTAGCCGGTCTGGTAACACGTACTACAAACGTAAGAGACTCCATGGGCAAATCTCTGTGTACATCTGGCCTGGATTCTGTCGCGTGAAGTTATTAGAAATAGCGAACCCCGTCTCCGACAACAGCACCAAAACCAGCATGAACAGCAACAATAACAACAACATCGACGATAATGGCGGTGATGATGACGAAAAGGCGACAATATCGCTGTTGACGGTGAAAAATTGCGACTATAGCCGTTGACGAGACAAAAAATTTGAGAAAAAGTTGTTGGCCTTCGCACTTATTTGGCTTGAAGGAGATCAATATTCGCGACCCTGCGTTGTTGTGCGAATGTGTGCACGCCTCCTGGAATTGCGTCGACTCCAAAAGAAGCGGGAGTGTGAAATTCTCCATTCCCGCTACTGTTTTCGGTAGCTATTAACAATACTGTGAATTCCTTGTATTAGAAAATATGTTAGAATATGCCATTCGTGTCTCGTTTCTTGTTTGCGTACTGCTCGCGTTTTGGCAAAGTCTAGAATGGTGGGTTCTACTACTTGTACAGCTCGATTCTGGTTCATACCCAAACAGGGCCTGAGTGGACCTCAAAAAAACTCACGCAAGTCGCCTCCAGCAGCTGTACAGCATTAATTTGATTGGTCAGTTGATATTCACATTTTTGAATGTATGTGAGTTGTAAACCGTTTTCTCGCCTAATCGTGTATGGCTGTCTTTTCTACAAACGAAATAGGCATTCGCACGATTTGGGATTAGCTTGTTCGGCATTTGTTGCCGCGAATCATGGGGGCCCTGCCCTTCACCAAGAGCACGGGCCCCGAATCGTGCCTCATAGAAGGGCAGAAGTGCGAAGAGCTACTGTACTTTGTTCAAAAATATTTCTTCGTTTGACTGTTTAGTATATAATGCCTCGGATCGTACGAGATTCGCCCTTACATTCTTTTAAACGTATTTCGAGCATCTTTTCGCCAGACTCTCATCCACCATCATCCAAAGAAAATCTAGGGCAGGATCGTGATTGATCCATTGATCTATGACCGCCAAGTCTACCTTGCGTCATGGACGGAGGATCTATTCAAGGCGCTGAAGCAGACCTTCGCGAGTAAGCTGAAGCGCGTCCTACTTCAGACGTCGGTTGCGAAAGCGACTAGCATCATTACGGCCGCCACCGACGTGCATGGTGAACTCTCCCAACTCTAATCGATCTCACTTTCCGGGACCACTGTGACAGTCGGGCCGGCTATCAACATCCGTTCACTTTTGGCCTTCCTAGAACGCCACTAACTCTTCCTCCCCCTCTCGCATCGCTCCGAGTAAGCCTTGCTCAATGCTGTTAAGGGCACATCGCCCGGCATGTGCGACCGTAGCGTAGTCCCAATACACTCTATTTTGACCTCGGTCACCGCTTTCGCGTCCTCCTCAAGTCAAATATTCGAAATCGACCCGTGTTCCGCAGCCAACAAGTTCAAATCGGCGGTTGATACTCAGGAAACATCGCATATTACCACTGCTATCTCTTTCAATTCTATCCTCATCGGCCAATCTGCGCGATCTATGGTTTGCACGTGTACCTCCCCTGCTCTCCGCGTCAGAGCTTCCGCAAATCCTATCGCGTCTTTCGGAGCTTAGCGAGGAGATCGCAAGCATTTCAAATTTGATTTCTCGGTTACCACGCTAGGTGCTCTTTCGTACGCCTTGCCAATCGCGTACATCACTATGGCTGCGCGTGGCGCGGATCGCAAGGCCTCCGAACTATTAGCGGCGCTCGTTCCAGGCGTCGCTACCAAGTTACAAGAAAAGGACGTCAAAAGAGGTACGCTCGAAGTCCTCTCCGCCGTCCCGTACTTCCACAACGCTGGTACACGAACCTTGACGTGTCACGTACGGAAAGACGAGAAGCAGGTCTCGTCCTCGGACGCTAAAACACTGGCCGCGCTCGTAGCGGGAGAAGTGGACGACAAGTCGGCCTTTCGTCAAGTCTTATGTAAGTGTCCATGCGTGTAGCACGCGCATCCGGTAACACGAAGGGCGTGCAGGTGACCGCATTGCTTATGCTTCTCGTGGCTGGGCTGCGATCCGAAGAAGTTGAGTTTAACATGAAAGTAAAGAAGTTGTTCAGCAGAAGTGGCATGAAACGCATCACGCGTAAGGAGTATGTGCAATGATGTGAATGAAAGAACAATTATTGCGGCTAATGAGTGCAGCCTAGCAGCAGGTACTAGTATATTAGGCTCGCAGTAGCGCTCAGCTGAATATCAGCGACAGCAGCAGAACCAGAATTTTAAATAGAAACGCCTGTGCAGCAGCGTCAGACCAAAAGGTAGCGGTGCCGCAGCGCAGCTGGCCAATAACAATACAGATGCGCAGCAGCAGCGTACCGTATAAAAACGGCGACGCAGTGTGGTGTACCAGTATTAAGAGAGGCGGCGCGGGGGCGAAAGACCGTGGAACGACTGCGGCTCGGCGCAGCAGAACAGAAATAAGGGAGGCAGCGCCGCGGCGACAGACCGGGCAACAACGGCGGCGCGGCGCGACATGCTAGTAACGAGAAACTCGGTATGGCTGCGATGGTTATGCCACACGTTGGAAGTGAGCTCCCTTTCGTGTGTTAGCAGCACGCTTGAAGGAAACGTCGCAGCCGCTAACTAGCACAACGCTGCCAACGCCGAAGGGAACCCGATCACGAAGATTAAGATAGTATGTGGTTGGGTGGGTGGGTGTGTTTACTCGCGCACGCCGAATTCTCATCCCAGGTCGCTATTTATTAGTCTTCTGGTGTAAACGGCTAGTCGTAAACGGATAAAGCAATCAAATGACTAAATTAGTGTTTTCGCGGTAATTGACTAACCAGCCTTATTCAAAGTCCGATGGGTTATCAGACAACAGTATGTCATGCCGAAAGTCGCACTTGGATCCAAGCTTACTTCGTATACCCCGTCCGTGCCTGTGCATTAAGTTCTCAGAGCGCCGAACATGGTCGGATCGGTGGACAAGACGCGAAACGAGCCGATTCCTGGATTCTCAGGTCCGAAGTACATGTCCAGCGATCCTGATTGTAAGGACAGTGCTAAGGTTTATGCCTCATCCTGGTACCCAGTAGCGCTTTCGATGCCATAGTGTTGGCCTACCCACAGTCGATTGCGGATATCCAGTTGAAGATCATGTTCGCAAAGATGAACAACAAAAAGGTTGTGGTGCGTAGTGGCGGACATCAATACAGCTGTCTGTCTTCAGGCGGCTCGGACGTCGACGTGCTCAGTATGGACCGCTTTATCTATGCCGGGCCAGATGCATATTACCCCACGCTCTTCAAAGTCGGTGCCGGATCTCGTCTTACACGCGTCTTTAAGTACTTGACGGACGAAGGCGTTGTCGTGCCGCATGGAGAATGCACACTCGTTGCTATCGGCGAGCACACTCAGTCCGATGGGTACGGTTGTACGTTACGATTCATGGGCTTGCTGGCCTATTATGACAGGTCGTTCCGAATTGTTCTGGCCGACAGCACTTACGTAACAGTGTTTCGACCGAGCGCCGACCCGCCTACCAGATAGACAAAGGTGGCCACAACGACGACATTTTCTTCAGCGTGCTCGGCCGCGGGCCCGGCAGCTTCGGCGTCGTGGTTGACTACTCGTATGAGTCGGTCAATGAAATAGACCACCCATTCCTGTCCGGTTTCAGTTCGGTCTCGAAATTCGAAAAGGACCGCTTCTCGGGCCTCTTTGACACCATCCAGCAATACACGAAAACTGTGTGGACGGCCCGCTGGACAATGACATTTACATGATGTGTATGGTGATGCCGTCTGAAATATCCAACTTCACCGTGATCGACCACGAATGCGGGCCGGAGTTAGAGACGCCGCCTGGCGTTCCGACAGAGATCAAGGAAGGCACGTCTACTGCCTGCAGCTTGGGGAGCAAATCGGCGACTCGGAACGAGGCCGGCGTGGGCGCGCGCCACGGCAGGCCATGCTCCGGTCTCTTCACCCACGGCTGCATTCTCGTTGAGCAGCTGTACGGCAACCATGGTGCGGTAGCAGACACGGCCTATCCTTCATTGGCCACTCGTTTCCATGGTGTGTACCGCAATATGATGGGCGGCTCGGGCATTCCAGAGCTCGGAATACAGTTCGATGTGACCACCCACATGAAACTGTAGACGATTTGTGACCGCTGGGTTCGCAACTTCGGCATGACATCCGACGGGCGTGAATTTAAGTACCTGAATCACAAACGCGTCAATGGTACGTTCGAGCCAATCAGCGACGCCTTCAAGACCGGCTTTGTGGAACTGGTTTCGGACGCGATCACCGACAATCGCGTGCGCCTGCTATTCTACATGGGGATCGGTGGCAGCCATCACAAGTCACACCCGAACCGAACGTACACGGCTGTGCAGCTCAGAGAGGCGGTTTTCAACTTCGTGTTCGATTTCTTTTACACACCGACTTACGAGGATCTCGCGAAGGATTATCAGGAGAGGAAACAGCGTCGCCGAAAAGGACAAGGTCAAGCTGATCTGTGGTTCGCTCGGCAATAGCGATATCAGCCAGGTGTGGCAAGACTACTATGACAGCATTGAGGTGTACAGTCAACTGCAGCAAATCAAATTGAAGATTGGTCCGGACGACTCGTTTAGCACTGAGTTGACGGTGCTGTCTGCTGCGAGCACTTAATGCTCCACCAATGCATAAAATTGGGCATTCATTTGGATATGCCTTATTGAATCGATTTACCGTGAAGAATATGTCGACTATCGATCGTCCGTGGTGGCATTAATCTCTCGAGTTAGTGAATAAAATTGGCTATACCTAACTCGTCTCTTCAGAAATACTTTGAAGGAGATTTCCTCTGTTCGCTTTCTATTACGACATTATGAATAAATCTTGCCGTCCTCCTTAAAAAGCTTCACCATTAAGAAATTTTGGAAGCCATTTAGGTTTCTGCCACACAGGGATCGACAGATCAAAAATTATCATTTTTAAATGTCGGTTCGTTCGATTCCTATACACCTAGTTTCATTTTTGATATAATGCGAACCGAATCAGTGTTCGACATCAATCTCCAAATTCATGTAATTTGAATATTTATGTAGCTCTATATATGAAGTCTATCAGGTCATCATCTACTTTCGGCTAATCATATTCAAAATTTTCAAAAAAAATAATTATACATGTCAAAAATGTTTGCCGCACAGTTATTACTACAGCGTACATCACATGAGAGTCTCAGTGAAAGCTTTCTGCTTGTACCAATGCAGATGCTGCCCTTTCTTGATTTTCATGCGCTCATAGAAAAATCAGTATTCGGAAAACGAGCGAAATAGTGGAGCTTGCACTGATTTTAGAGACTTCTGGACCAGGGTTCTGGAAACCCCATAGAAATGATACTACTCATTGCTGCTAGATAGCGCATGGTCTACTTCCATTAAATCTTGTGGTTCTCCTTATCAGATCTTGTCTATCGAATTTATGTAGATCGTGCTTCTACTCTAATGAAACATGCGATGCTATTAATATGTACAGAAATTACAAATTTCATATGATCTAACAAAATATACAGCTCGATTGTATCTATTCGGTCTCCATGTTACTCGGTACTTGTCGCAGTTTTCAGAGATACTTGTCCATAATGTGGTAGAAATACCTTCATCTGTAATAAAACATTTGTTTTTCGACTCCATCGGTGTAAAGTGTTGCTGTCAAAAAAACTACAATAATGGTAATAAGAATTTATTTTTAGTATTTAGTGTTTGCATTTAGGTCTATTTCATTTAAATCAAGTATATTCCGCGAAATGACAAAGAAACGAGAGTATTGGAAGAGACACACACGCTGAAAATATATATCATACTCGATTCACTTATTGAAATTACGAATCATTTTGTAGGCATGATCGTCTGCCCTATTATTACTACCAAATAGTTCAGATACATCAATAATTTACAGATCTGTAAAATAGCTGACAAAGTACAATCGTCTCTTAATTCTTATGCACGATTGATAATTCTGCTCACGTTCAATGAAGTGGCGTTTTCATTTGACGAGTATCCTTATTTACTTAGTATCGATACTTAGCTTTCTATCACGCAAACTACTTTCTCAAATAGATAGAATCAGGAAGCTTTCATCAATCGAATTTCATTTTTAACTGAATTAGTCCAATCTTTCAAGCACATGAAAATGAATATGATTATTGTACCTGATCAATATTAAGACTATCGATTACATGAACAGCTGTAATAGAATATGTCTGTGATGAGCAGAAGATCCCCACTTGAATGCAGTGTGAATTTCCATATGGAAAGTACAAGTTTTAAAAAGCGAGGAAGTAAAGAGGAAAGAGTGGAAACACTGTAAACATGAATACAATAAAGAAGCTAGTGTATTATTGTATGGAAAAATATGCTAAGAAAATTTTACATGTTCGACACTTATTACATAGATCATCTTGCCTTTCTAGCATTCTGTGATTCAAGTAGAAAATTTCCTCATACACTGTTTCATGCATGTCTTGTTGATAAAAAGACGTAATTTTGGTGTAAATGCTCGATTACCCATAAAATAAGTCGAACAATGAATTGTTGAAAATAAGAAGAGAACTATTTTATTTAGTACTTGTAGGCTACAGTGCATTGACATGTTTCAGCTATCTGCACATCAAATGTTCACAGAACTGAATTTGAATAAATGAATACAGGTTTGAATTCCATGAAAATAATTGTCAATTTTAGTCTGAATGGCTGGAACAAAAGACTCATGTACAACTAGTACACTTATTCGAATTTGTAAAATTGTGTTGGACGATTATTTTCAATATCATTTGTAAATCATTATAAAAGTTATATGACTTCATTTTAGACCAAGATTTACTGGCTTCAAATAAACTTTCATACCTATCGACTTCAGCTGTCACCGCAAATAAAGCCACCATAATGAAATACCAATTTTTATACAAAAGCCTTGTTTGAATTAGGCAGGAGAACAATATGGCGATAACAGCCTGTTAAAACTACTCACTGAAGTTCTATATGTATCTAATTGCTTCCTTAACAATACAGTAAAATTAGCTTCAGAACCCTGATAATCATCAAATGAATCAGTGCAGAGCTCTAAAAGATAATCGTATGGAAACATTAAAGGATAATTGACTGTAGCTGCCAATACATTTAGCGAAGTACTATTTAATTATCTCAAGCAGTGATGCTCTAACTCGGGCTTATGTTAATGAAGTCAATATCTACAGAGTTTGTTCAAAGTATGATTGGAACATTAGGGTTCGAGATTATAATTAACATTTCGTATACACGTAATGCAAAATGTACTGCGGAGTATACTTCACAGGAGAGCTGTCGAATTCCACATGGGTTTATTAAACAGAACTCAACGGGTTTCAACTCGCAAAAGAAATTGCAGAATAACGTTTCTTGTTTCTTTCATTGCTGATTTCGCAGCTCGATTTTATAGTTTCTAACCTGAAGAACCGGAAGATGCTCTATGAGGAAGAAAATATAACCGATTAGTATTGACAAATATTGTGCCATGGAAGGACCATACCTTCAAATCATTCTAAAGAAGTGAGTTGATTGCGGTCAATTTTATTAGCCGACTCGAGGGCTAATTGCCACTCGGATGATGGACAATCAACATATTCTTCACTAGGCAACGATGATGGACACCTCAAGTGTGTCGATCCTCCAAATCATATCTTAATCAATGAGCTATCTTACGCAATCGTACAGCCTCCGTTCTTCGTGGGCGGCTGCACAGTGAACTCGGTGCTAAACACATTGTCCGGGTCCACCTTTTGCTTGATATCCTGTAGTCGACCGTACACCGCACGGTTGTCGTAGTATTCCTGCCACACCTCGTTGATGTTAGTATTGCCGAAGGAACCCCAGATCATCTTGACCGTGTCCTTCTCGGGGACGCTGTTTTTGAGCAATGCCGTCATCCCCGCCTGATACGTCTCCGCGAGCGCCTCGTTCCCTTCTGTGTAGAAGATATCGAACACGACGCCGATTGTCACATCTCTGCGCTGCACGGCTGTGTACTGTCGATTCGGGTGGTCTCTGTGCTGGCTGCCGCCGAGCACCATCTGGAAAACGACGCGCACCCTGTCGTCGGCAATCGCGTCCGACACCAGGTCCACAAATCCGTTCTTGAAGTCGTCGGTGAGGGGCTCGAATGTAGCGTTGACACGCTTTTTATACGGGTACTCAAATTCGCGCCCGTCAGAAGTCATGCCAAAGTTGCGAACCCAGCCGTCGCACATTGACGACAGTGTAGTGTGGCTTTTCGCATCGAATTCGACGTAGTGAAGCGTGGGAATAATGCCAAACATGCTGTCGTGCACGGCCTGGAAACGGTCAGCCACCGACGGATTAGTCGTGTCCGGTTGCGCGCTACGGTTGCCGTACAGCTGCTCGATGAGGATGTAGCCATCTGGGATGATGCTCAATCGCGAACCGTCGTCTCCTCCGTCCTGGGTGGTTATGTTTGGCGTCGCTGTCGCCGATGTGCTCACCGAGCTGCCGGTGGCAGACGCTCCCGTAGTGTTGTCGGTCGGTGTGTCCGGGGGCGACCCGAGCTCAGGACCTCGATCCGGGACGACCCCGAAGAAGTTTTTCCAATCAAACGACATTGCCGTGCACATGATGTCGATGTCGTCGTCCAGCACGCCGTTCATGCCATCGATCGTGTATTGTTGGATTGTATCGAAGAGTCGCGAGAAACATCTCTTCGTGTACCACGTGATCGAGCTGAACCCAGAAGAGTACGGGTGGTCGATGTCCTTGAAGGACTCGTACGAGTAGTCGACCACCACGCCGAAGCTGCCAGGCCCGCCGCCGAGCACGCCGTAGAAAATATCGTCGTTGTCGATCACCTTTGTCTTCCCGGATGGCGGCTCCACGTTCGGCCGATACACTGATACGTACGAGGAGTCTGCCAGAACAATGCGGAAGGACTTGACATAGTCAACCAGCAGGCCCATAAACCGTAGCGTATGACCGTATCCACCGCTCTGAGTGTGTCCGCCGACCGCAACTCGCGGGCACTCTCCATGGGGCACGACAACACCTTGCTGCGTCATGTACTCAGAGACGCGCGTGAGACGCGATCCAGCTCCAACCTTGAGCAATTCGGGGTCGTTCTCATCCGGAACGGCGTAACTGAAGCGGTCCATGCTGAGTATGACGACGCTAGAGCCACCAGACGATAGACAGCTGTACTGATGCCCGCCACTCCGTGCTACAACCTTTTTGTCCAACATCTTTGCGTATGCGATAGCCAGCCGGATATCCGTGATCGACTGGGGATATGCCACTACATACGGCTGTGAATGTTCTTCCGGGTAAGAGGATGAGGCGTAAACTTTCGCACTGTCCTCGTATTCAGGATCGCCAGGCATGTACATCGGACCAGTGAAGCCCGGGATTGGCTCGTATTGCGTCGTGTCCAGCGATCCGACCATATTAGCCGCACCGAGAACCTTGTGCACAGGCACGGATGGTATAAAAGGGGGGTTTTTGGACCCGAGCGAGACCGTTGGCATGACATCCTCTTTACGCGTGACGCGTTTCATGCCACTGTCGCCGAAAAACTCCTTCACCTTTTTCTCAAACGCGACTTCTTCAGGTCGCAGCCTAGCTGTGGGGAGCATGAGAAGCGCTGTCAAGTACACACCTCCTTTGCTACCGTGCGCTCGAGCCACACGCAAAGATACCTGCACACGGTTGGACGATGAGCCCGACTTGTTGGCTACTTTTCGGGTTGCAAGCGGGGCCAGCGTATCCCCCTTCGACGACGAGACCTGCTTCTCGCCCAGCCACACGTGACGCGTCATGGTGCGCGCACCGGGATCGTGGAAGTACGACACAGCGGAAAGGGCGGCGAGAGCACCTCTCTTGACGCCTTTGCCCTGCTCCTTGGTTGCGACATCAGGCAGGAGCGCCGCTAATACTTGGGGGACTTTGTGATCCGCGTCGCGCGCGGCTACCGTGATATAAGCAATCGGTAAGGCATACGATAAAGCACCCAGCGTGGTGACTGAGAAATCGACCTTCGCGTACTTTGCGATATCACCGCCACCCTTCGACAGATGGGTGAGGATTTTTGGGAGCTCGGGCGAGGAGAGTAGGAATGGTACGTGAGCCAGCCATAGATCAGGCAGATTGGCAGCCGGGATGGCGTTGAAAGATATGGCGGTGATAATGTGCGATGTGTCTTTAGGATCAACCGCCGAGTTGAACTTGTCAGCCACGGAACGCGGATCGATTTTGAATATTTGACCGGAGGCAGACGCGACAGCTGTGATAGTGGCGATTGTGGAACGTAGCGTGGCTACACTGCGGTCAAAAACCCCAGGGGATGCGTCCTCAACAGCATCGAGCACGGTGTCATCGGACCGCTGCGAGAGGGGAAGGAAGAGTGACTGGCGTTTCAAGAAGTCCACAAAAGAACGGATCGTGGTAGCCGGACCGACCGTAACGGTGGTGCCGGAGACCGAAATCGAGTTGAGTTGGGAGAGATCGACATGCACGTCGGTGGCGGCGGTAGTTATGCCGGCCGTGTTCGCGACGGACGTTTGCAGTACGACGGGCTTCAGCCCACTATTTAGGATCTTCTTCAGCGCCTCGGACAGATCCTCCGTGCATGATGGTAGGTAGACTTGGCGATCGTAGATCAGGGGATCGATTACGATGCGGCCTTTCATTCTCTGGTGCTTGTGTGGAAGATGAAGGAAGAAGATTTAGTGAAACAGAGCTGGAGTGGGGTTTAAAAGAAGGTAAGGGCGGACCGTCTACGATCCGGGACAACCAATGCTTAAACAGCTTTCAAGTTTTGAACAAAACAGGGCAGTTGCAATGCAGCCCTTTCCACGAGGAACGATTCGGGGCCGGCCCGTGTTGAAGGGCAAAACCTCTATCATCCGGGGCAAAAAATGACAGAACAGCTAAACCCGAATCGTGCCTCATACATAGTGGTGCAAATGCATATTTCGTTCATAGGAAAAACAGCCATATGACTGTTTGCAAAAATTGGAATGGGCCGTTTGCAGGCTAATCACTTTGAATAGAAAATGGAATATCCACGACGCCTAGAAGCTCCTAGTTGACTTCAACGTCCACGGGCGGATACGGAATAGGAATGGCTAACGTTGAAACAGATACTGAACCAAAGCACGAAAAGCATTGATTTTGGGTGCTAAAAGGGTTCCAACACAAGACCCGAAACTGGTAGAATTGCAAATACCGCAAATATTCGAAATTTCACACTGAAAATCTTCATTCATTGGTTGTTTTAGCATTTGCTGTGCACGGATGGTAGGTAGGTCCCGCTGACTGTGTGGCTGACGCAGAAACACATCGTTATCGAAAAGAGGAAAAGATCGGTTCGACAAGGG
>JAAUYH010024269.1_pt1 | contig 15431 bp, 15 predicted proteins | sample 7278061 | NCBI WGS metagenome assembly JAAUYH01 (sample SAMN14350203, study PRJNA611818) | marine sediment metagenome | isolation source: surface marine sediment (0.6m) | place: French Polynesia: Moorea | collected 2018-08
GTCGAGCCGATCCTACTTTTAGGCTTATTAATTTGTCATCTCGAAAAAACAGCAAGTCACGCAGCTAATATTGGCGAACGAGTTTCTTTCATTGTGACCGGAGAAAGAAATTAAACTTTTTTGTTGAAATTGCTCATTTCTGTCTCGATCCACCTATCTTGAGAACAAAACAAAATATTCGCAACCTGAGTGCAAAATATTGCCGATCTCACAGTTTCAAATCTTGCCAAAAACCAAATACCATCTAGAAATTCCGACATTGATAATTTTCAGTAGCAGAAACTACAATAAATAGCGAGAAATAGCTATTTAAAAACTCGGGGAAGAGATAGGAATGAACCTCAAAAGGCGAAATTTTCTAATTTTTTTAGGAGCAAGTTTGGGAGGCACTGTATTAGGCAATGCTAATACAAAAAATCACTTGCCATTTTCCGAACCAGCCACAGCAGCAAAATTGCTAGGGAGGCTAAACTTTACCCCTGTAAAAGTACCAGTACCCTTAAGCATAGATTCCATAAATGGTGAAGCGCAAAAATTAGCTTATCAAACGTATCAAGTCAAAGACGACCTAATTTTGCCAGAAGGTTATACCTACAACGTTATCGCGGCTTGGGGCGATCGCCTGGGGGATTCTCGTTTTGGCTACAACAACGATTATCTATCGTATTTAGAAACAGAACCCGGACAAGGCTTTTTAACCGTCAATTTTGAATATATTAGCGGCAAAACCTGGATGGAAACATATGCCCGGGTAATCGGCAAAACACTACCTTTCGGTGCAGTAAAAACCGCTTTAGCAGAGCGCGACGGAGAAATTAACGCCTTTGGACTCCCAGAAGGAAATCCCCTCAAAGAACAAATTAAAGAAATAGCCAAAGAAGGCTCGATCGATCAAGGAATTGGCATTATTTCGATTAGAAAAAATCGAGATGGAAATTGGGAAAGAACCTATTCAGCGAGCGATCGCCGCATTACCGGAATCTCTGGTTTAGAAGATAACCGTTACCTCAAAGCAACCGGCCCGGCCGTTTCAGTGTTCGTTAAAAACAATAAAAAAGGTTATGATGACGGACTGGCAAATAAAATAATCGGCACGTTTCAAAATTGTGCCGGAGGAACTACCCCTTGGGGTACGGTATTGAGTGCGGAAGAAAACTTTCAAGACCAAGTTCCCGAACCAGTCATGGCCGACGGTTCTTCCTTAGATCCCAGTCAAAAACCCTTCATTCTCAACGATAAAGAAGTAGATGGCAGAGCAAACGTATTTGGTTTAGCAGGCAATAAATACGGCTGGATGGTAGAAGTAGACCCCACCAACCCCCAAGACTACGGCACAAAACACACTTGGTTGGGCAGATATCGCCACGAAGCTTTTGGCTTGCGAGCAGTTCCAGGTAAACCCCTGGCCGTTTATTCAGGATGCGATCGCCGGGGCGGACATTTATATAAATTCGTTTCCGACAATAAAGTTAGCGACCTTAAATCTAAAAGTAACTCCCGCTTATTTGACGACGGGATGTTATTCGGAGCAAAATTCAATCCCGACGGAACTGGCACTTGGATCGCCCTAACTCCTTATACTCCCCTAGATCCAGTTTTACCCAGCCAAGTAATCGGTAAAAACGGACAAGGAATGGTACCCCTTCCCAACCCCGATCGCCAACAAGGGGGCATAGTTAAAATTACCAGCGATGAAGCAGCAAAGAAATTCAAACAACAATTCTCCAGTCTCGGCGATCTCTATGAAGGTAATTTGATTGAAAAACAAGGAGCAATTTTAATCGACGCTCATTTTGCGGCCAATGCAGTCGGGATTACTTGTACTGCACGCCCCGAAGACACTCAAGTGGCAGACAACGGCAATCTTTATATTACTTTTACCTCCGGTTCTCCAGGTAACGATGGCGGCCCCGATAAACGGATTTTTAAAGGGCCCAATGGCGAAATTCCCCACGAATACGGTTGGATAGTTCGTTTAATTGAAAACGACCTCGATCCGGCTGCAACTGGCTTCCGTTGGGAAATCGTGGCGATCGGCGGCGAACCAGCTCGAGGTGCGGCCGGTTTTGCTAACCCCGATAACTTAGAAATCGACAGACAAGGAAATATTTGGCTGCTCACGGATATTTCCACCAGCAGACAGAATAAAGAACTGATCTCTCGCACTGAAAACGGTCAACCAGTCAGTCAAAGTTCGGTTTCTGGAGTGTTCGGCAATAATTCAGCTTGGGTGATTTCTCCTTACGGGATTAATGCCGGCCAAGCTTATCCTTTTGCGATCGGGCCGATGGAAACAGAAATGACCGGGCCTTTTTTCACCGAAGATCAAACGACTCTATTTCTTTCGGTGCAACATCCTGGAGAAAGAAACGGAATCAGACGCAACATGAATTCTGAAATCCGTCAATTTGAAATGGAAACCACCGACGGCGAGACATTTCGCCAAAATCGAGAAGTTCCGATCGGATCTAACTGGCCTGGCAAACAAGTTGACGATCCCCCTCGTCCTGCGGTTGTGGCAATTAGTCGCGCAGACGGGCGATCGATAAGTTAATTCTCTTATTTTCCTAGAGACGTTTCCCCAACCATCCATAATGCAGAGGTCACAAAGGTAGTTACTATGCTGCTACGGATTTTTATCCTAATTTTGACCTCTGCTAGTTTTTTGTATTTCTAAATTGATATTTTCTGAAAGTAGCCTCAATACCAATTCCCCAAAATAACCCTACAGCTTCATTTTCCCAATCTTTTGCCTGTTGCCTCTTACCTCTTACCTCTTGCCTCTTGCCTCTTACCTACTTACCTCTTACCTCTTGCCTCTTGCCTCTTCCCCTCACTCGCCAATCTAAACAGAATTGGTATTAATTATAATAAATCTTGCTTGATTCTTATTTTCTAAATAAGTATTTATCTTTTTAAAATAATCTTAATTTTTTTTATATTTTCTTAAATTAGTCAAGAAAAATTAACAAAGCAATCAAAATTTTGAGTTGGCTTATAAGTATAAATTACTATCTATATTTGACGGCTTCCCTATTTCAACCGATTAAGACCAATATTTATTTCTTAAAAAAATTTTGTTGTCAAATTTCATTCTTCGGGTAAACTGAAAATTGAGGAAATTAAATAAACACTTGAAACTTAAATTAGGGTTAAGAGATCTCATCTCAAACCTAAAATTTTTAGAAAGTAAAGTGTATTTAGGTGTGAGGAAAACAACAAAATGTCAAAAATATTATGGCAAGTCCTAAAAGCTGCGCCAGCAGTTTTAATTGGCTCGTTAATGGTAGCCAAAGGCTCGATCGCTGCTGAAACAACTCAAAAATTCGCAACAAACAACCAAAACAGCAGTTTAATCGCCCAAGCTAAAGATAGCAACCAACTTTTAGAACAGATCGATCGCTACAATCAAGAAGGCCGCGAACAAGGCCAAATCGTTAACGTTTTTCAACTCAGAGACGTTTCTCCCGGAGACTGGGCTTTTGAAGCATTACGCAGCTTAGTAGAGCGTTACGGTTGTATCGTCGGTTATCCAGACCGCACTTTCCGCGGCAACCGCGCTTTAAGCCGTTATGAATTTGCTGCTGGTTTAAACGCTTGTTTGAACCAAATCGAGCGTTTAATTGCTGCTAGCGAAGCAGTATTGCGCGAAGATATCGACAGATTGCAACGCTTAATTCAAGAATTTGAAGCAGAATTAGCTGCTTTAGGAGTCAGAGTAGATGACTTAGAAGGTCGCGTTGCTTTCTTAGAAGATCACCAATTCTCTACCACTACTAAATTAAAAGGTGAAGTTATTATCGGTGCTAGCATTGCTGGTGGCGGCGATAAAGCAAGCAACGGTGAAATCCTTGCTCTAGATGCTCTAGGAAATCCTGTCCTTGTTGAAGGCTCAGAATTCAGTAACTTACGTCCTACTAATAACCCCGTTCCTCCTTCAGATTTAGGTGGAAGAACTCAAAACATTAATGAAGCGATCGCCAGACTAAACCCTGCTTTACAAGCAAGACTTATAGGAGAGCCGAGCGTTAACCCAACTGGTATTGTCGATGCTGTTGGACTTCCCGCTCTTGTATTTGCAGATCCAGATCCGATCGACGATGAAGTAGTTCTTTATCAAAGAACTCGCTTAAACTTAAATACTAGTTTCACTGGAAGAGATAAATTAGTAACTCGTCTCGAATCTGGTAATGTTACTCGCTTCGATCGCGCTACTGGAACTGATTCCGCCCGTTTAGGTTTCGATAAAAACAACAACAACAATATCGACCTCGGTAAACTTTGGTATCAATTCCCCATCGGCGAAAAAGTCACAGTACACATCGGTGCTGCTGATGTTGACTTTGACGATATTTCCGATCCTAAAAACCCCTACTTTGAAAGCAGTGGCAGCGGTGCATTGAGCCGTTTCGGTCGCCGCAACCCAGCTATTTTCCGTACTGGTGGCTCTCAATCTTTAGGTGTCAACTTCGAGTTCAACGATATTTTTGGTGTTGACTTAGCTTATTTAACTGAAGGTTCTAACGACCCCAGAGATAAAGGCGGTCTTTTCAACGGTGACTATACTGCTGCAATTCAGTTAAATATCGATCCGACTGAGAATATTGAAATCGGTGTTGCTTACGCGCGCAGTTACCAACCCGGAGAAGAAGTAAACTTATCCGGTAGCACTGGGACTCAAGACGCTAAAAATCCTTTCGCCTATTACGAACCTGGTCTAGGATTCGGCGTTCCTGGCTCTCCAAGTCCAATTGTCAACCTGCTCACCGAAGATATTCCCGTATCCGCTAACCGCTTCGGTATTCAAGGTAGCGTCAAATTAGGGGAAAGATTTAACGTTAACGCTTGGTTCGGCTATGTTGAAGGTATTGCCGAAGAACCTTCTACTTTGGTTGCAGTAAACCAAGCATCACCCCTACCATTATTTAGCGATACATTGCTAGATGTTTTAGACGCTAACATTGAAGAAGGCGACAGTCGCGGCGTAATCAACGGTGCTTTAGGTATTGCTATTCTCGATGTTGGTAAAGAAGGTAGCGTAATCGGTTTAATCGCTGGCGTACCTCCTTTTGCTCCCGACACGACTACTTTAGGTGGTTCTGACGATGTACCTATCTTTATTGAAGGTCAATATCGCTTCCCAATCACCAAAAACATCTTAATCACTCCTGGTTTATACACCATTATTAATCCAGAACAAAACTCCGCTAACGATACTATTTTCGTAGGAACTATTCGCACTACCTTCAGATTCTAGGTATTGCTCTAATAATTCGAGTATGGGTCAAAATCACTCATACTCTTTCCTAACCCGATCGCCGATTAAATGCGATCGGGCTTTGTATTTTTGGCAACCCAACTGCCAATTAAATTAATAGAAACTTAATTATTTTGTGCCTTATCAAAGTATAGTGATGTTGGAAGCGAACTTATTCGATCTTTACAATCGGCGATCCAAATCTCAATTTAATAACTGTTAAATATATTTTTTCAAGATAGATGAAACAGTTAGTTAATTAGAATACTTTGTCATCCCGCGATCGAATAATAAATTTTAATTAAAGAGAAAGAATACTTCAAAAAATATGCGTTCTCTCAAGATTACAAAAAAACGAACTTGGTTAGCTCCTATACTAGCTTTAACTTTATTAACAGTAACAAGTTGTGCCGGTACGGAAACAACCGAAACAGGTGAAACAGCAACAGAAGAAACAGCAAAAAAACCAGCACCAACTACAGCAGAAGTATCGATCACAGGCGCGGGAGCAAGTTTCCCCGCGCCTCTTTACCAACGTTGGTTCTCTGAATACAATCGACTTTATCCCAACATCAAAATTAGTTACCAATCAGTTGGTAGCGGTGCCGGAGTAGAGCAGTTCACCAAAGAAATACCCTTTTTTGCCGCCAGTGATGTGGCAATGAAAGATTCAGAAATTGCCAAAGTTGAAAGAGGCGTGCAATTATTACCGATGACAGCAGGGAGTATTGTTATTGCCTATAACGTACCTGGAGTTGAAACTGGTTTAAAGCTGTCTCGAGAAGTATATGTAGATATATTCTTGGGTAAAATTACTAAATGGAACGATCGTAGAATCGTCGAAGATAATCCAGAAGTGAATTTACCCGACCAAAATATAACCGTGATCCACCGTTCCGATGGTAGCGGAACGACTGGAGTTTTTACCAAACACTTAAGTGCGATCAGTCCCGCTTGGAAACAAGAAATCGGTGAAGGCAAAACCGTTCAGTGGAAAGGTGGAGTTGGTGCAAAAGGTAATGAAGGCGTTACCGCACAGCTAAAACAAACTGAAGGTTCGATCGGCTACGTTGAATTTGCCTATGCAAAACAACAAAAAATTCCTTTTGCTGCCTTAGAAAACAAAGCAGGGAAGTTCATACAAGCTTCTCAAGAATCAGCTTCTGAAACTCTTGCTGCGGTGCAATTACCGGAAAATCTTAGGGCATTTATTACCGATCCAGAAGGTGATAATTCTTATCCAATTGTGACTTATACTTGGATTCTTGCTTATAAAAAATACGAAGATCCAGAAAAATTAAAAGCCTTTAAAGGTGTAATTAGATGGAGTCTAGAAGACGGACAAAAAATCAGCGAACAATTAGGATATATTCCTTTACCTGAAAATGTAGTCGAAAAAGTAGAGACTGCATTAGAGGGGATTACTGTTGGAGAATAAAACTTTCATTTGTCTGGGATAAATTATATTATTTTTGCAAAAGTAGGGTGCGATCGCAAATCTCGCCCTGCTTTCTAATAAAATTTGAAAAATACTTTTAATTAAATAGAATATCTAGTATGATAAGAAATTGTGAGTTTTTATAGGAACGATGAACGCTCGAGAAATTATCGATTCAATCGAGGCAGAACAGCTAAAAAAGAAGTTACCAACAATCCACGTTGGTGACACCATTAGAGTAGGCGTACTAATCGCAGAGGGAGGGAAAGAAAGAATCCAACCCTATGAAGGTACGGTTATCGCTATGCGTAACGGTGGTATCAATGAAACAATCACCGTTAGGAAAGTATTTCAAGGAGTAGGAGTAGAAAGAGTATTCTTACTTCATTCCCCTAAAGTTGCCAACATCAAAATTATCCGTCGGGGTAAAGTACGCAGAGCTAAGCTATATTATTTGCGCAGTCGTTTTGGTAAAGCAACTCGAATTCAACAACGTTTCGATCGCCCCGTGTAAGATCTCTATTTGCTGTAATATCCGCAAAATTCTTAATTATTCTCTAGGGCATCCTATTTGAATGTCAGCTTTTTAAGCCAGTCAATCCAAAGGCGGATTATCAGATCTAAAAGATTATTATCCGTTCTTCTCGATTGCTTTTAAGTGTTGCGAGTAAACTTTCCTGAGATTTTAAGATCGTAGGAATTATATTCACTTTCAAACAAATATAATTAAGACAACAGGGTAAAGCCAGAGAAATTGAAAGCGATCGCCAAACAAAAAATCAAAATTCTCGAAAAAAACAAGCAAAGTATGCTACCCTAGAAAAAGTGAAAGCTTAACTACAAATAACAGTTATGCACTGTGCGTCTTTAGTTCAGTTGGTAGAACGCAGGTCTCCAAAACCTGATGTCGAGGGTTCAAGTCCTTCAAGGCGCGTTAGTTAGTAAAGCTAAACTTTTCTAAGCAAGCAGAAAAGCTCCAGAATAAAAAAAATTGGCTTTACAAAAAAAACAAAATAAAGCTTTGGCTTTAGCAAATACTGCCAGTCGTTGCCAAAGATAAAGCAAACTCTGGAGATGAAAGGAATCTATGGGTAAAAAAAATACAGCAAAAAAAGAGAATACCCAAACGCAAGAACAAGAAGCAAACAACAGTGGGTTTAAATTGTTCGGGTTCGCAAACGAATCGAAACAAGAATTAAACAAAATTGTTTGGCCTTCGAGGCAGCAACTAATCGCCGAGTCCGTAGCGGTTGTTTTAATGGTGGTATTGGTAGCAACAGTAATTTACTTAGTAGATAACTTGTTTAGCTGGGGAGCAGGGAAGGTTTTCGGATGAGTTTTTCTGAAGATAGCCCCCAAGAAGAATACGAACCCAAAGCCCCGCCAGCCAAAAAAGGTGGTTGGTATGCAGTTCAAGTTGCCTCCGGTTGTGAAAAGCGAGTTAAAACTAACTTGGAACAAAGGATCAAAACTTTGGACGTAGCCGATCGCATTTTTCAAGTCCAAATCCCCCAAACACCAACAGTAAAGGTACTTAAAGACGGCAGTCGCAAACACGGCGAAGAAAAAGTATTTCCCGGCTACGTGTTGGTGCAAATGGTGATGGACGACGAAGCGTGGCAGGTGGTGAAAAACACGCCTAACGTGATTAACTTCGTCGGGGCAGAGCAAAAACGTCGTTACGGTAGAGGAAGAGGACACGTCACCCCCTTACCATTGTCGCGATCAGAAGTCGAAAGAATTTTCCGACAAGATCGAGAACAAGAGCCAGTTGTCAAAGTAGACATGGCTGTAGGTGATAAAATACTAGTTTTAGCAGGGCCTTTCAAAGACTTCCAAGGCGAAGTTATCGAAGTCAGTCCAGAAAGAAGTAAATTAAAAGCACTCTTGTCCATCTTCGGACGAGATACTCCAGTAGAACTAGAATTTAATCAAATCGAAAATCTTTCTCGCAACGAACGTCAAGGCGAATAAAAAGTAAATCAAAATCAATTATCTGCAAAAATAAAAGCTAGAAAATAGATAAAGTAGCATGGCAAAAAAAGTTGTTGCGCTAATTAAATTAGCGTTACCGGCTGGAAAAGCAAACCCAGCACCTCCCGTAGGGCCAGCATTAGGTCAACACGGCGTTAACATCATGGCATTTTGTAAAGAATACAATGCCAAGACATCCGATAAAGCAGGCACGATCGTGCCGGTAGAAATTTCGGTATTTGAAGATCGCAGTTTCACCTTCATCCTCAAAACGCCCCCAGCATCAGTATTAATCAAAAAAGCGGCGGGAGTTGAGAAAGGATCGAGCCAACCCAATAAAGAAAAAGTTGGCAGCATTACAACCGCGCAACTGCAAGAAATTGCTCAAACCAAAATGCCCGACCTCAACGCCAACGACATCGAAGCCGCGATGAAAATCATCGAAGGAACTGCCCGCAACATGGGCATCAGCGTTAAAGAATAAATCGAGTTTAGTAGAAATTTAGGGGAGAAGCATAGCTTCGCTATTGACCCAAGGAGATAATAATGGCAAAAAAATTATCGCGCCGCATGAAAGCAGCGTTAGAAAAAGTAGAAGAGAAAGCATACGAACCGATAGAAGCATTAAAACTGCTTAAAGAAACGGCAACAGCAAAATTTGACGAAACCGCAGAAGTTCACATCCGTCTCGGTATAGACCCCAAATATAGCGACCAGCAATTGAGAACTACCGTAATTTTCCCCAAAGGCACGGGGCAAAGCGTTAGGGTTGCAGTCATTACTAGAGGGGAAAAAGTTCAACAAGCCAACGATGCCGGAGCAGATCTAGTCGGATCGGAAGAATTAATCGACGAAATTCAAAAAGGAATGATGGATTTTGAAGTATTAATTGCTACGCCCGATATGATGCCTAAAGTTGCGAAATTAGGAAGGTTATTGGGGCCTAGAGGTTTAATGCCCTCTCCGAAAGGTGGAACGGTAACCACCGACTTAGAAGCTGCGATCGGAGAATTTAAAGCAGGAAAACAAGAATTTAGAGCCGACAGAACTGGTATAGTTCATGTTATGTTTGGTAAAGCATCGTTCGCTCCAGAAGATTTACTGGTAAACTTAAAAGCTCTCCAGGAAGTGGTCGATCGCAATCGTCCTTCGGGTGCTAAAGGTCGTTACTGGCGGAGTATTTTTGTTTCAGCATCGATGGGGCCGGCGATTGAAGTAGATATTAGTACGCTGCGCGATCTAAAATTAGAAGCAGCTTAAAAACAAAAGTCTTCCCAACACAAAAACTAAATATTTAATCTGTCCGTACCGAAGACAGCAGGTGCTAAAAGCTTAATATCCTGCCGAGGCTAACAGCAGTTATTGTCACTTTGATTCAATTCAAGTGTAACTAAGTATGAAACCTCGGCAATAAATCAATTGTCGGGGTTTTGTGTTGTATTGAGACTGACTCAGGAGGTGAAAATGGGAAGAACCCGAGAAAACAAGTTAGAAGTAATCAACGATCTCAAGCTTTGCTTGAGCGAAGCCCAATTAGCAGTAGTGATCGACTATCACGGGCTATCGGTTCAAGAAATCAGCGATTTGCGCGATCGCCTGCGCGAAAAAGATAGCGTTTGTAAAGTAACTAAAAATACTTTCATGCGTCTTGCCGTTGAAGAGGATGAAAATTGGCGGCCTATGACCCAGTTTTTAGCTGGATCTTCTGCCTTTATCCTCGTTAAAGACGATATCGGTGGCGCGATCAAAGCCTACCAAGCATTCCAAAAAGACACCAAGAAAACCGAATTTCGCGGTGGGGTAATGCAAGGTCAAGCCTTGAGTGAAGAACAAGTTAAAGCCTTAGCTGACTTGCCTTCTAAAGAGGAATTGATGGCTCAAATCGCTGGATCTATCCAATCTATACCCACTAAATTGGCTGTGGGTGTTAAAGAAGTACCTTCGTCTGTATGTCGCGGCATCAACGAAGTACCGGCATCCTTTGCTCGCGTCATTGCGGCACTCGAAGCCAAGAAAAAAGAGCAAGAAGCAGCTTAAATCGATTAAGCATTCTTTTTGCCCCGTTTAACTCACAAAACATAAAACATCTAAGTAATTCAATTGTAAAGGAGAGAATCAATGTCTGCTGTTGATGAAATCATGGACAAGCTAAAAACCCTAACTCTATTAGAAGCATCTGAGTTAGTCAAGAAGATTGAAGAAGAATTTGACGTTAGTGCTGCTGGTGGTGGCGGCGGTATGATGATGATGCCAGGAATGATGCCTGGTGCGCCTGGTGGTGGTGCTGCTGAGCCTGAAGAAGAGAAAACTGAATTCGACGTTATGCTCGAAGAAGTTCCTTCCGATAAGAAAATCGCGATCCTCAAAGTGGTTCGTAAGCTTACTGGCTTGGGACTTAAAGAAGCTAAAGACGTGGTTGAATCTGCACCTAAAGCTATCAAAGAAGGCATTCCCAAAGACGAAGCTGAAAGCATTAAGAAAGAACTCGAAGATGCTGGTGCTAAAGCTAGCGTGAAGTAGTCTTTTTAAATAAGGTAGAGGCAAGTTAGGTCAAAGGTCAGGAGTCAGAGGTCAGAGGTTTTTAAGTTGAAAATTAGTCGATTTATTTTCAATTAGTAGAACAAATATTATGTTTGTACCCCTGACCTATGACCTTAAAAGGCGCAGCCTTCTGACCTCTGACCTACTGGCACCCAGTGCCCTGACCTCCGACCTCAAGACTTACAAACCCATTTCCATAAAGGATGAGCCGGGCCGGTAGCCCGGATTTTTTTAACTTGTTGTTTTAAGCGATATATTTCTTTTTGGGGAATTCCTTGAAGGATATTTCTGCTTTGCCAAGTTAAAACTGCTGCGGTCACGCCAATACAAGTAGCTAAACAAATACTAGAAAATCGATTATAATACAATCCATACCTAACTGCTATCCAAGTAAAATCTTCCAACCATAAGGAAAATTCTTGTCGGAGTCCCCAAATTCCAGCAGTTCCCAAGGTCAACCAACAACTAAGTACGAACAGCCAGCGACCGTAAACAGTTAATTGATGTAATTTTTTAATTTCGCTCTTAAACTTGCGATCTAATTGTTTCATCAATAATTATTTTGTATATATAATTATCATTCGGGTTAACCATGAGCGACACGCAAAAATGGTATGTCATTAAAGAAGACGACGGTAGTTGCAAAATAGTTGAGGCGATCGCAGATTCTTTAGCTGAACCCGATCGAAACAGAGAAGAAAATTTTGGAGCAAAAAAATATTGGGGGCCTTTCCCGTCTGCTGAAAAAGCGATCGTAGCTAGAGTAGGATTGATTCGCGCCGGAAAATGCAAGCCTGTTTAGTAGCCCTTGCTATCTACAGACAACAAAGGCAGTTAAAAAATTCTCTATTTATGCTATTTTTTGGCCCTAATTTCTTGATTGAGAACCGTTAGAGCTTTTGAAAATTGAGGATCTCCCAAAGTACCGATTAGAGTGCGATCCTTTTGAAGTTTTTCGCGATCTTCATCGCTCAATTCGATAATAATATTCGGGGGAATTCCTTCTTTGTTGATATCTCTACCGCTCGGAGTTAAATACTTAGCTATAGTTACCGCCAGTCCAGATCCGTCTCCTAAAGGGCGTACTGACTGAACCAAACCTTTACCAAAAGTTTTAGTTCCGACCAAAACTGCTCGACCGTTATCTTTCAAAGCACCCGAAAGAATTTCACTGGCACTTGCAGAACCGCCATCAACCAATATTACTACAGGTTTATTAGTTATAGCGCGGTTGTTTGCTTTTTGCTCTTCAACGACACCTTTACGATAAACTGTGGAGACGATTTTACCGCGATCGAGGAACATTCTAGCAATATCTACACTAGCGTATAATAGTCCTCCCGGATTAGAGCGCAAATCTAGAACGTAACCTTCGACATTTTTTCGTTCTAAATTTCTAATTGCTTCTCGCATCTCTTTAGGTGCTTGGGCACTAAATTGAGTTAAGCGAATATAGCCGATTTTTCCTTGAGAAGTATTTTCAACCCGCGATCGCACTGCATGGAGCTTAATTCTAGCTCTTTCTATAGTGAAGTTTCTAATCCGAGATCCTCTTTGAATCGTTAAAGTTACTGTACTTCCTGGCCTGCCTCGAATCAACTTAACCGCGTCGTTGATTTCCATTCCTTGAGTGCTTTTGCCATCAATTTTAGTAATAATATCTCGAGCCATAATTCCCGCTTTAAAAGCAGGAGTTTCCTCAATTGGAGAAATAACAATTAATCTATTGGTTTCTTCATCTTTTGAAATAGTGATACCTACTCCAGTCAATTCTCCAGAGGTATCGATCTGCATGTTCTTATATTCTTGAGGATCCATAAAACGAGTGTAAGGATCTTCAAGCTTGCCGAGCATTTCTTTAATTGCTGTATATGCCTCTTCTTGGTTGGCATAAGATTTATTGAGATACTCTCTGCGAACTTGTCGCCAATCTACCTGATTAAAAGTAGCATCTACATAGTTGTAATTTATAATTTGCCAAACTTCATCTATTAATGCTTTGGGGCTTTCCTTGAAAAAAGCCTGAGTTCGAGGAAGATGAACTCCTGCTCCAACCACAGCAACGGTTGAAAGAACTACAGCACTGCTACAAAGGACTAGCCCGCGTTTTGTCAAGGTCATAAGCTTACTTTCTGATGGTGATAATATTAAGATATTATTGCTATCCTTTTAACGCTCACTCTAACACAGGTGTCTCGATACTGTAGAGCTGATTGCTTGTAGCACAACGAATTAAAGGATAAAAGAATAAATCTATCGATACTATATATTTTGTTTACTATATCCAGTTATAAGCGATCGCCGAGTTATTTTCCAGAGGAAAACCGATCTACTGCGCTAAAGAATTGATTGCGATCGCCGAGCATAGTTCGCGCACCTTTTTTAGTTACGCTCAAAGCCCCCATCACACTAGCCCATTGTAAAGCTTCTTTTAAAGATTTTCCCGCAGCCAGGGCTGCCGCTAGCCCGCCATTAAAAGCATCTCCCGCACCGACAGTATCGATAACTTCTGTTTGGGGAATTGCGGGGATCGTATAAGATCCCGAGTCGCTCGAACAAAAACAACCATCTGCACCTAAAGTAACGATTGCAGTCCGAACCCCTTTCGCTCTAAAAAAATTCGCTGCAGCGGCGGCACTATCGCGATCGGTGACGGGAAAACCTGCTAATTGAGACGCTTCTATTTCGTTGGGGGTGATGATATCGATCGAGGAGTAAAGTTCTGCTGGCAAACTAGAGGGCGCAGGTGCGGGGTCTAAAATTACCGTTACTCCGGCTGATTTAGCAGCTCGAGCTGCTTCTAAAACTACATCCAGAGGAATGCCTAATTCTAGAATCACTATCTTAGCATCTTTTAGCAAAGCCTTGAAAGCTTCAATTTCTTGTTTTCCTACACAACCATTAGCTCCAGCAGCGATCGCGATCGTATTATCCCCATTAGCAGCCACGGCGATCGAAGCAACGCCAGAATGAATATTTGAATTTATTTTAACTGCATCGGTTTTAACTCCTGCCGCTTGTAAACTTGCTAGTAAGGAGCGTCCAAAATCATCGGCTCCAACTTGACCGACAAAATAAACCGGAGACAATTTTAATTGAGCGGCTGCTACTGCTTGATTTGCTCCTTTGCCACCACTAGCAGTGAAAAAACTTTCTGAAGGTATTGTTTCTCCTGCAAGGGGTAAACGGGGAACGGTTACCACTAAATCCATATTAATGCTGCCAAAAACTACAATGCTCATATCGATGATGGTTTAATTTTTTGTGGGGCTTGAGAGGGAGCTTTTTAGAGAGCAAAGAGCGAATTAAAGACTTATCACTCGATAATTTAGGATCTGAGGCGATCGCAATGGGAAATCAAAAACACATTCTTGCTAATCATTATAAGAAACGCCGCGAACAACTCAAACAAAACAGAAGAATTGAATTTTGGCAAGCCACCTGGAGACTATTTTTTTTGTTGCTGGTAACTGGCGGTATTTGTTGGGCGATCGCTTTACCCAATTGGCTTATTTTGCGAAAATCTCAAATCAAGATTCAAGGAAATCAATATTTAACCAGCGATGCAATTAGAGAATTATTAGGATTATCTTATCCCACATCTGTTTTAGAAATACAGTCCCAGAAATTAATTCAACAACTTAAAGATAATGCTGCGATCGAAGAAGTAATTATTACTCGACAACTTTTACCTCCAGGGGCGATCGTTACAATTCGAGACAGGCCTCCAGTGGCGATCGCCCTATCACCTCAAACTCAATTAGACGACCCCGAATCTTACAGTAAAGAAATCGGTTTTTTAGATGAAAAAGGTATTTGGATGCCAAAAAGTAGCTATCAAAACGATCTAGAAAAATTGCCAATTCCTAATTTTACAGTAACTGGTAATAGCTCTCATTACCTACAATATTGGCCGGAAATCTATCCAATTATCCAACAAGCAACAATTAAAATTTACGAGTTAAACTGGGAAGACCCGAGTAATACCATCTTACGAACCACACTAGGTAAAGTTCATTTAGGGGCTTATAGCTCTTTGGCCCGATTTCAAGAACAGTTAGCTGTCTTATCAAAAATGCAAGAATTGCCAAATCAAATGCCCCTGGTTCAAATTGACTGGATCGATTTAAAAGACCCCAACTCTCCTCAGATCGAGGTATCTTCTCCTTAAAACTCTTTTTTATCTTTTTAATTGGCGAATGTTAACCTAGTTATCAATAA
>JAAUYH010060380.1_pt1 | contig 15431 bp, 10 predicted proteins | sample 7278061 | NCBI WGS metagenome assembly JAAUYH01 (sample SAMN14350203, study PRJNA611818) | marine sediment metagenome | isolation source: surface marine sediment (0.6m) | place: French Polynesia: Moorea | collected 2018-08
CAAGGCAAATGATTTCAGTTGTTGACGTAGTCGATGAACGCGCAGGCAGGTCGGTCCCGGTTGATCGTTAGGTCGATATGCCATCTGGGACAGGGGGACGCTTGTATTGACCAGAGGTTGTGCAGACATTTGGTCCGGCCGTGGCCGCGGCCGTGGTCCTGTCTCGGCTCGGCATTGCCCTGGCACTTTAGTGCTCGACGGGCCTGCCATTGGCTGGCATTCGGTCTACGATAGCGCGGTATTGCTGGTGGTTCCAATGGCCGATTCCTTTACGCTGCTACATTTGAATGTGCGTGTGCATCCGTCACAACTCGCTTCACCAGTGCTTGGGCAATTCCATGTCGGCAAACGGCGACGAGCTTTTCATTTACATACGCCCCGTAGAGAGCCTCTCCGGGGCGATCAAAGCAGTTTTTTCGCGAGTGCCAGTCAGAGATGAGGCGCTGCACCCACGACTACACGATCTCGAAATAGCGCGCCAGTTCCCAATCGGTGATCGAGCGTTCGAATTCGCGACATTCCCAGTCGCGGGTGGCGCTGTAGTGGTCGACAAACTCATCGCCAAAGGCCCGCCGGGCCATCGCGCTCTGGGTGAATAGCTGATTGGCCTGGCGCAGGGTGCCCGGCAGCTGGCGTTCGGGCGGCAGGCTATCTTCGACTTCGTAGGCGTTGCCGGTGACGGGCTCGGGCGGGGCCAGCTTTTGCCGCACGCCCTCCAGGCCGCTGGCCAGGGCCGCCGCTGCCACGAGATAGGGATTGCCGTCAGCGGCGGCCAGGCGGTATTCGATGCGCTGCGACGACGGCTTGCCGGGAATGACGCGAATGGAACAGGTGCGATTATCAATGCCCCAGGTGGCCGCGGTGGGGGCCCAGGCGCCCTTGACCAGGCGGGTATAGGCGTTGATGGTCGGCGCTACCATGGCACATAGCTCGGGCATGAATTGTGCCTGGCCGGCGACAAAGTGTTCCATGAGCGGGCTCATGGAGCCACGCGAGCCTTCTTGGTGAAAGAGCGGCGCTTCCGACTCAAGCTCTTGCAGCGACAGGTGCAAATGACCGCTCTGGCCGGGAAAGTCGGGCGACCATTTGGCCATAAACGTAGGCACAAGTCCCTGGCGCTGAAAAAATACCTTGGCAAAGGTCTTAAATAGCGCCGCGCGGTCGGCGGCCTCCATGGCGTCCGTATGCAGCAAGGCGGCCTCCATCACGCCAGCACCGGTTTCGGTGTGATAGCCCTCCAGCGGCATATCCATGGTATTGCAAAAATCGAGGAACTCTTGGTGCAGGTCGGAGTGCACCGAGGCCCGCAGCATGGAGTAGCCAAAATTGCCCGGGGTAAAGGGCGTCAGATTGCGGTAGTGCTTTTCGCGCAGGCTGTGTGGGTTTTCGTCAAAGAGAAAGAACTCGTACTCGTAGGCCATGGTTATGGCAAAGCCGAGGTTGTGCGCCTCTGCGATCATGCGCCGAAGGACGTTGCGCGGACAGATGGGATGAAAATCACTGCCCGCCGGGGGCACGAGTTCGGCGAGGAAAAATGGCGTGCTGTCCTCGTAGGGCAAGATGCGGCTGGTGCTTAAGTCGAGGCGATAGGGGGTGTCGGGAAAGCCCTTATGCCAGCCGGAGAAGGCGGTGTTGTCGTAGAGCTGGTCGTTGATATCCCAGCCGAAGATGCAGTCGCAAAATCCCGCCGAGCTCGGGGCCAGGGATTCGAATTTTTGCATGGATAAATATTTGCCGCGCATGACGCCGTCGATGTCGGTAATGCCGAGTTTGACGCGCGTGGAGCCGTGCTGCTTGAGCTCCTCTATCATGTCTGCTGCAGCCTCAGAAATGCTGTTGTTATCGTCCATCGTGAAGTCCTATCGCTGTGATAAAAAAGAGTGCTGCTACATCAAGTGGCGATGCGGAAATGGATGCTCTTGCGCCGGGTGAGGTGGACAAAGCCGTAGCGCGACAGGGTGGAGCCCTTGCCGCTCATGCGAGCACCGGTCCAGGGCAGGGCCGGGTCGAGGTAGTCGCAGCGGTTTTGGTACACGGTGCCCACGTCCAAGGCGCTGGCCACCTTTTCGGCACGTTCTTGATCGGCGGTCCAGACTGAGGCGGTGAGGCCGTAGGCGCAGTCGTCCATGAGCTGGATGGCGTGTTCATCGCTGTCTACTTTGGCGATCGGCAAGATGGGGCCGAAGCTCTCTTCCTGCATGGCGGCGGAGGCGTTGTCTACGTCGGCCAGCAGCGTAGGCATGAAAAAGCCGCCGCCGTGTTCGATACCGGTTGCCGTGGTGCCGCCGCAGATCAGGCGGGCGCCCGCAGCTTGCGCGGTCTCAACTTGTCCCTGCAGTACCGCGATCTGGGCCGCACGGGCCAGTGGGCCCAGGGTGGTGTCGGCGCTGCTGGGATCGCCGAGGCGATACGCACTCATGAGCTTACGGGCGCGGTCGATGAACTCGTCGTAGACGCTGGCGTGCACGTAGGCGCGTTCGACGGCGCAACACGATTGACCGGCGTTGTAGCAGGCGCCGTCGACCAGGCCGGCAACTGCGAAGTCGAGATCGGCATCGGCGGCCACATACGCTGGATCTTTGCCACCCAGTTCGAGGCCCACGTCCAGAATATGCTCGGCGGCGGCGGCTTGGCGATACACTTCGCGGCCCCCGCGCACCGAGCCGGTGAAGCACACGTGATCGGTGCGGGCATCGCCGATCACGGTAGCGCACTGGCGATGGTCGATGACCAAGTTTTGCACCAGGTGGGGCACAGATAGCTCGGAAAAAATGCTGGCGAAGCGGGCGCCGGTGAGGGCGGTTAAGTCGGCGTGTTTGAGCAAGACCGCATTGCCGGCCAAGATCGCGGGGGTCACCACGTTGATGGGCAGAAATAGGGGATAATTCCAAGCCACGATGTTCAGCACCACGCCCAGGGGCACATGTTCGATGCGGCGGACAAAGCCCGGCTTGGGCTCCAGGCGATCGGCGGCCAGAGATTCTTCGGCAATGGAGCACATGAACATGCCGCGGGCGTAGCAAGTATCGACCTCGCCGCCGGCTTCGCCGATGGGTTTGCCCATCTGCTGGCTGACCTCGCTAGCGATGGCATCGCGATCTTGGCGAAAGCGATTGAGCGCGGCGCGCACTTGCTGCACCCGCTCGGGCAGAGGAATTTTGCGCCAGGCGCGTTGGGCCTCGCGGGCACGGGTGAGAGCGCCGTCGATGGCATCATCGCTGTGGCGCTCAATTTCGGCGATGACGCGCTGATCGTAGGGGCTGCGGATGGTGAGGGTCACCCCCTGACGGTATCGCAAACGCGGGGCGCCGTCAGGGTGGGCCGGGGCGGCTTTTGCCTCGGCGGGCGAATATTTTTGCCGCTATGGGCGGCCGATGTGGATGGTGATGACGATGCCGATGACAATGTCGTCATATTGGCCGTCATATTGGCCTCTTTGAGTGCGATAGGCGTGGTTGGCCCGGGTGGGTATTGATGATCAGAATTGGGGTCAGAGTCGATGAAGACCGGAGGCGCATAATGGGACTGGTCCCTGCATCAACGAAAGCGCGTGCGGGTTGCGTTGGCACCGGCGACGCCGATTGGAATGGGGCGGATGGTCTGACAGGGGCGCGGGCCTTTCCCAACGTATGAGCGGTTGGTACAGTGATGTCATGCTGCACACCCTGAAGGAAGCTCTCGGCATCCTGGAGGACCGCCTTCGTGCAGCGTTTGGGAGGTAGATTTTGACGTGGTTTCCAATCTTACTGCGCCTCTGTCTGATTGCTTCCTTAGCCCTCATCGGTTGCGATAGTGGGCTTTTAGATACCTCAGGGGCCCTCGATGCCGGAGCGCCGCAGCGTCCCAGTCTACCATCGCCAGATTTGCCGTCACCAGATTTGCCATCGCCTGAGAGGCCGCCTTTACCCGGGCCCGTGCCAGTACCGGCGCCTACACCATTCCCGGCCCCTGAACCTGACGACGGTGGTGCCCCCAGACTGCCGCTCGACCCATCTGCGGTAGCACCCCCGCTGTCTGCCGCGCAGGAGACGCCCTTTATCGCATCTGTAGACTTTCTGTGGCAAGGACAATCTCCTATCCAGCGAGGTCTTGACCCAGCGGTGTTCGAAGCTCGGCGCATCGCGGTCGTGCGCGGTCGCGTATTGGACCGCAGAGGAGAGCCAGTCGTAGGCGTAGAGATCACGGTTGAGGGCTACCCCGCATACGGCTACACCTTCACAAGAGCCGATGGTGTCTTTGACTTAGCAGTGAACGGTACGGGGAGCGGGGGCATGCTCATCCTGAGCTATGAGCATTCCGGCTATCTGCCTCTTCATCGACAAATCCAGCCGGATTGGGGCGATTACGCCATCGCCCCCGACGTGGTGCTTACAGCCCTTGACCCTGCGGTAACCGAAGTAGTCGTCGATAGCGACCAGATGCAAGTAGCGCAGGGAACACCTCAGATCGATGTGGATGGCTCTCGCCGGGCGACTGTGCTGTTTCCTGCCCATACCCATGCCAGCATGCGTCTGCCACAGGGCGAGACCATGGCCCTGTCTACACTGCACGTGCGCGCCACGGAATATACGGTTGGCACAGACGGTCTTGCGGCCATGCCGGCGACGTTGCCCAGGGCCAGCGGCTATACCTATGCGGTCGAGCTGAGTGTGGACGAAGCCCTCGAAGCCGGCGCAACCCGCGTGGACTTCAGTCAACCAGTGCCCTTTTATGTCGAGAATTTCCTTGGATTTCCCGTCGGCGAAGCAGTGCCTACGGGCTATTACGACCGACAGCAGAGCCAATGGCGCGCCTCGGAAAATGGCCGCGTCATTGCCGTGCTCAGTATAGATCATGATAACGGTCGAGCCATTATTGATCTGGAAGGCAACGGGCAGCCAGCGACCGCAGACGCACTGGCCGCGATGGGCATCAGTGCCGAGGAAAGGCGGCAGCTGGCAGCCCTGTATGCTCCAGGGCAAGAGCTCTGGCGGGTCCCCATTCGCCACTTTACCCCTTGGGACCACAATTGGCCGTACGGGCCGCCGCTTGATGCCGAGGCGCCGTTGGCCCGGCGAGGACAAAACGGCATTGAGAGCCTCGATAGCGGCGATGGCAATTGCGCATCTGGTTGCGTCATTGAAGTCCAGCGCCAAGTAGTCGGTGAGCATATTCCGCTCATGGGCACGCCGTTTGCGCTGCACTACCGCAGTCACACCATGCCGGGATATCTGCCCACCCGCAGCATCGACATCTCTATCACGGGCGAACAAGTGCCCGACAGCCTGCAAGCTGTGCAGCTGACCACCGATATCGCAGGCCAACGCATCCGGCAAGATTTCGGGCCTTTGCCCAACCAAATATATACCTTCACCTGGGACGGCCTCGACGGATACGGCCGTGCGGTCACAGGATCGGCTCGTGCTCTGATTCAGATAGAGCATCGCTATCCGCTCATGTTCTATCGGGCCCGCGCCGACTTGCAGCAGAGTTTTGCCCGCATTGGCACGGAGCGCGAAGGTGGTCTGTCGTTCAGCCCTACGAGACAGAGCCAAGGCATTGACCTGAAGCGGGTATACAGCAAGACCATGCGGGCCAGTCCCGGCAGTCAAGCGGGCCTTGGCGGTTGGACGCCATCGGTACACCATCGCTACGAGCCCAAGTCCGGCACGCTCTGGTTTGGCACTGGCGATATGCGTCAGCTCAAAGGTCAGCGGGTGATCGATACCGTGGCGGATGGGGCCACGCCGGTCCAGGGCTATGCACTGACGGCGGCGTCAATACAGCAGAGTTCTGCCAGTATGCCGGCTGGCTTGCAATCTGTAAAGGCGATATCGGCCGGGCCCAATGGCGGCTTATTCATAGCTGATGACGATCATCGCATGAAACGCTTGGGCCCAGATGATGGCGGCACTGTTTCCGTCATCGCTGGTACGGGTGAAGCCGGCTTTAGCGGCGATGGCGGCCCAGCAATCGCGGCAAAGCTAGATGAACCTCGCGGTGTTGCATTGGCACCAGGTGGTAGTATCTATGTCGCGGACGCGGGCAACGGACGTATCCGCCGTATCGACCCAAGCGGTACGATTACCACCGTCGTTGGAATCGGTGGCCAGGAGCCGATCGCCGGGGAATATGGTCCTATTGGAGACGGGGGGCCAGCGACACAGGCGCTTCTCTTGCGGCCTGAAGGTGTGGCCGTGGGGCCCGATGGAGACCTGTATATTGCCGATTCAGGCATGAACCGCATCCGGCACGTGGGGTCGGACGGCATCATCACTACCATGGTTGGCCAGGGCGGCGGACTCGGTTACGGCGATGGTGGGCCCGCCATTGATGCTCTGCTCAACTATCCCACCGACATCGCATTGGGTCCCGACGGAAGTCTGTACATTGCAGACACGCTGCACTACCGCATTCGCCGCGTGAGCACAGATGGCATCATCACTACAGTGGCCGGCATAGGAACCCCGGGCGACAGTGGCGATGGTGGGCTGGTAGTCGATGCCCGGATTGGCAGAATTTTCGGCATCTCGGTACAATCTGACGGCAGTCTATACCTGGCCGATGGCCAGCATCACCGTATTCGTCGCGTCGGTCCCGAGGGAATCATTTCTACAATAGCCGGCACCGGTCAATCGCAGGGCGTCGGCGACCGCGGGGATGGTGGAATTGCCGCAGTGGCCGGCTTGTACCTACCTCTGGCAGTGACGGTGGCGCCAGATGGCAAGCTATATTTGGGCGAGGGCAACGGCGCGATACGCAGTGTGAGCGCGCAGTTGCCCCAAGGAGACGGTCAGGGGGCGAGTTCAGACATTCGGGTGCCGTCGCCTGCGGGGGATGAGGTCTATATTTTTTCTGCCGGTGGCTTGCATAAGCAGACGCTCCATGCTCTCACTGGCGCTGTTCTTTACGAGTTTGCCTATGACCGTGTAGACCAGCTCATTGCCATCACCGACGGCGATGGCGATACCACTACTATTGAGCGCGATCCGGTCTCGGGACAAGCAACCGCCATCATCGCCCCCGACCAGCAGCGCACGGTTTTGATGTTCAATGAGAACGGCTATCTGGCCACAGCAGTCCATCCCACGGGCGACCGGTATGGCGTCGAGTATCAGCCGGGCGGCAGTGGCCTCATGGCGGCCTTCATCGATCCCAATGGCCATCGCAATGAATTTGTCTATGATGGGCAGGGCCGACTCGAACGCGATCGCAACGCTGGTGGCGGCGGATGGACGCTCGCTCGTGAAGACACCGCTGTCGGCGAAGATACAGTCGAGACAGTGACTTTGACTAGCGCTCAAGGTCGCACTACGCGATATCAAATTATCTCGCGTCCGGAGGGCGCTCGTCAGCATCGCATACAACGGCCAGATGGCGGTGAGCGGGTCACGCGCATAGACGCTGATGGCACCGAAACCACGTCTTTGGCCGATGGCACGGTGGTGAGCATTCGTGCCGGTCCCGATCCGCAGAGTGGCATGCATGCGCCTCTGGCGGCAGAGCAAGCGGTGACCTTTCCCAGCGGGTTGACGGTCGAGAGCAGCCATAGACGCCAAGTGATCGAGGATCCAAACACGGGGCGTATCCAATCGCGCATCGATACCATCACCGCTGGTGGCCTATCTAGCACCATTGCCTACGATGCGGCCACTCGGACGTTTACCATCACCTCGCCAGAAGGCCGCGTTTCTACCACGGTGATCGATCACCAAGGTCGCCCGACAAGCATTCATCGTCCCGGTTTGTTCCCTGTACATTACGACCGCGACGAACGCGGGCGACTGGTCACCATTCGCCAGGGAGAGGGCGATGAGGCGCGTACGAGCACCATCGAATACCACGATAGCGGTCTGGAACGCGGCTTGGTCCACTCGATGACGGATCCCTCCCAGCAGCATGTGAGCTGGGCCCATGATCTTTTGGCGCATGCGACCGAGCAAACCATGCCTGGTGAGCGCACGATCCGCACCCGCTACGATGGCGTGGGCAACCTGCTGGAGCTCACACCGCCCGGAAGATCTGCCCATAGTTGGCTCTACACATCGCTCGATTTACCGCAAACGTATCGGCCGCCCGCTGCCCCGGGGATTGCCAACCCGGAAACAATTTTTACATACAATATAGACCAACAGCTTGAGAGTCTCACTCGCGCTGATGGCCAGCGCATCGACTATGACTACTTGGCCGATGGCCGTCTCAGCGCCATCATTACTGCGGCTGGGCGGCATGCGTATGGCTATGATCTTGGGAGCCGATTGCTCGCGTCTATTACTGCGCCTGACGGGAATCAGCTGGACTATGAACACGACGGCGCGCTGCTAACGGTGCAAAGCTGGCATGGCAGATTTGTCAACGGCACCATCGGCTACCATTACAACAATCTATTATGGCTCGATCGGCTCACTATCGCCGGAACGGGCATTGATTACGACCACGACCGCGATGGCCTTCTCACCCAAGCAGGGGCGCTAACCCTCGATCGCGATGCCGTCTCTGGCTTTGTCACCGGAACCTCGCTCGGCATCGTGACCGACCGCTGGCAGCTAACGCCTCTCGGTGAACTTGCCGAGTACGAGGCTTCCGTGGCCGGTGACAGCGTTTATGACTACGGCGTGCTCACCGATAAGCTCGGCCGCATTGAACAGCTCACTGAGACCATTGCCGGTGTTACCACTGCCTATGATTACGGTTATACCCCCGTTGGCCAGCTCGCCAGCGTACATCATAATGGCGCACAGATAGCCTCGTATGGCTACGACGCCAATGGTAATCGCACACATATAAACGGCATCGAGGTCGCCAGTTTCGACGCTCAAGATCGCATCGAAAGCCACGCGACGGATGACCATGATTTCGTCTACGGCCACAACGATCACGGCGAAGTGGTGCGCAAACAAGACTTTCGTCAAGGCACGATTACCGGCTACGAGCGCGATGCTTTCGGCAGTTTGCGCCGCGTTCGTTTGCCAGATGGCACCGTCATCGACTACATCATCGACGGCCAGCATCGCCGTATCGGCAAAGTTGTCGATGGCTCTTTTGCCCAGGGCTTTCTCTATCGAGATCAGCTCAATCCCGTCGCTGAACTCGATGCCGCCGGCAACATCATTGCTCGGTTTGTCTATGGTGCCCGCGCCAATATCCCCGCGTATATGGTTAAGGGCGGCGCCACTTACCGCATCATCAGCGACTATCGCGGCTCTCCCCGTCTCGTTATCGACAGCGAAACCGGCGCCATCGTCCAGCGCATGGACTACGACGTCTGGGGCCGCGTCGTCGCCGATACCAATCCCGGCTTTCAGCCTTTCGGATTTGCTGGCGGCATCTACGACCGAGATACTGATCTGGTCCACTTCGGTGCCCGTGAATATGACCAGCACATTGGTCGTTGGCTGAGCAAAGATCCAGCGGGCTTCGGCGGTGGTGATACGAACCTGTACGCTTATGCCGGCTCGGACCCGGTCAACTACATCGATCCCAACGGCGAAGTTGCCTTTCTGGCACCAGTGCTCTGGGGCATTTTCGCTGGCGCTGTTGGTGGGGGAGCCCTCGAAGGCGGTGTCGATTTGGCTGGCCAACTGCTATCGAACGGCGGCGACACCGGCTGTGTGGACTGGGGGAGCGTGGGCAATAGCGCCGCTGGAGGGGCATTGTATGGAGGCGTCGCTGGCGGTGCCTTGGCTGGATTGGCCGCGGCTGTACGGCTGGCTCGTGCCGGTCGAGCCGCATGGGGAATAGATAGCTTTGGCCCGAAGAGCCTTGGGGCAGCGCAGGCACCAGTCAAATTGACCGGCAAGGCGAAGCGCATTTTGGGGGGCGTCCGTAATCTCAAAGATGCGACGGTCAGGGAAGCGATCCGCGTTCGCGGAGGGACTGCTGGTGTAGTGCGAAGAGCCGGTGATGACTTTGCTGGTCAGCTTGTCGGCAATGTTGCCAATGCTGCCGCGCAGGGCGACGTTCACGCCCTGAAAGTGATTAAACTCATTAAGGATGCACGACGACTAGGCCAGACTTACTAGGTCTTCAGGGGCAAGCTTATGCGAGAACTAGAGGAACTTCTTGAGAATCGAGTGCTACTCAAGGCCGTAGAGTACGAACGCACAGACATACTAATTTGGCGTGTCCGATTGACATTCGATACTCGCGTAGTCGTTATCGGTGTCGACGAGGACACCGACGCAATAGTTGTTGCAGGCGATGTGGCGCCGCAAGACTCCGTTGTTGACGATACGGAAAGCTCGCCGTGGAGAACCGCGATTGGGAAACCTCTTTTCGCCGCTTGGCGAATGATCAATCACAACGGTACCGAGGATGGCATCCAATTACAATTCGGCGAGACTGTTAGTGATCCTACCACAACGGTACAATTATTGGCAATCGGCAGCACTGTTCAGATATTCGCCGTTCAAGCGTTTAACCGCCGGCTGCGATAACAGATTGCGCAGCGGGAACTTGACTTTCGAGGGAGTCATGACATGCGCCCTTCGCCAACGACCTCCGAATCATCGCACCCAGATATCGCCCAAAGCGCGGCAGAAATTTTGTCCCAGGAATTTCTCGATGGTGCGCGCGCTGTGGCCGCGTTTGGCCATGGCAAGGGCGAGGACTTCGAGGCGGTTGGCGGTATTGAGCCCGCGTACGTACCAAGGTCGATGCTCCTCGGGGGCGCTGATGCCGAGCTTCTGCCGGCTCTCATACGCGGCCTTGTGTAGTTGCCTCACTTTTTCGGTATCGGGCGTCGGTGTGATAACCCCATCAGTGCCAATGCCCACATGGTCTGCCCCGCATACCTTGATCGCGTGATCGACGTGATCGAGCACCATCTCTACAGTGGCAGCGCCATCGTCCGTGGGGCGGCCGATGAAGGGCATGAAGTAAATGCCGACAACGCCGCCTTTGTCGGCCGTCAGGCGCAGGGTGGCGTCGTCTTTGTTGCGCGGATGGGGAAATATTGCCGCGCAGCCGGTGTGCGTGATCAGGACCGGCCGTTTTGCCGCCCGCAAGGCGTCTTTGCCGGTGCGACCGCCGCTATGGGAGATATCGATGGCGGCCCGCAACTCGTCGAGTTTGCCGATAACGTCGCGACCCCAATTGGTGAGTCCGGCATCGCGAGGCTCAAGGCAGCCATCGCCGACTAAGTCGCCTCGGTTATAGGTTAGCTGAAATACTCGGACCCCGAGTGCGTGTAGCTGGGCAACGCGATCGAGCTGGCGCTCGAATAATAATGACCCTTGTACATTCAAGATAATGCCCATCTTCGGGCTGCGTTGGGTGGCCAAGAGCTGAGAGAAATTTTCTACGTCGACGAAGAGGTCCGGATGCTGAAGCGCAGTGCTACGAACCTTGGCAATGCTTTGAACGGCGTTATCCCAGTTTTCCGAGCCGAGGACTGCGCTACATCCTATTAACCAGCTTCTTCGGTCTAACTTCCCTGTCGTCATGGCGCGAGTATATCGACAACCGCATGCCGCAACGGCCCCGTCGCCGGGGGTTTTTGCCGCCAGAAATGCATTCCTGCGAGAACTTGGGCCGAGCCTCGGAGCTGCGGCACCGGGGTAGTGCGAAAGTTCAAACCTTCAGCTCAGTGATATCGACATCGCCGATAACTGAATTCGTTACAATCAATTTTCCAGTGTTCTGAATTGGGCCTATGCTGAGTTGCACACCCAATACAGACACAGCAGGGGTAGAAGGCCGATGAAGATCGATATGCAACGTTTTCCTTGGCCTCGTTTACCTCATAGTGGAGTTCAAGTGATGAAATACGTATCGATTGTTCTTTTGTTGACCATGCTTGGCTGCGACGATTCTGCCACGCTATCGGACACCGAGTCGGAAATCTCCGTGCTGACCAATACCCAGGACCTACAATGGGAAAAGATGGTGCCGGAATTGGGCGATGATTCGCCGGAGCTGGCCACCCTGCGGGTGGATCCGGTAACAAAGACGCCGACGATTCTGGCGCGTTTTCCCACGGATATTCACATCCCCCGTCACGTGCATCCCGATGGCGAGACCCACGTCATCCTCGAGGGCTCGCACTTATTTGACCAAGACGGCCTACGCTATGATGTGCAAAAGCACGGACATCTATATATGCCAGGCGGCTTGGTGCACGAGGCGTGGGTCCCGGCGGGCACGCTGGCCATGATCTCGGTCGAAGGCGGCTTCAATGTCGATTGGCTCGACGGGCCACCGAGTGCCGCCGATGTCGGCCAGCAAGCACCCGTAAACGCGCATTGATATAGCGGTTATGAGAACGACCGCGCTACAAGACGGTTTGGCGCGCGCATTACTCGCCAGTCCCCGCGCTCATGGGCGTTCCCGTTACGGGAAGCGAAACTCCAAGATCTGTCAGCGAACGCAGGCCAAAGCCAATGAACCAATAACTGCGCTCGGCCTGGAAGTTGTAACCGACCCCGGCCTGTAGGAGATCGCCGAAGAGCTGGACCACGCCGCCGATGGCGACTTCATTTGTGGGGTCGTCTTTGACAATCTCTCCGTCTTGTACCACGGTTTGGCCCATATCGGCGTAGGCGAAGTGAACGCCGATGCCGGGATTGAGAAAATTCCACACCGGATTTCCCCGCGTATTGCCCGATGTGCGCCAGTCGCGGTAGTGCAGGGCGGCGCTCACCGCTGGCGCGGCAGAAAACTGATCTTCGTCGTCGTCGCCATTGATGGGGCTGAGCAAGAGCAGCGCGGCGCCGATATCGACGTGAAGTCCAGAGCGCACCACCCGCAAAGTGCGCCGGGCGCCGGTCTTGATCCGCTCGCCGTCCTTGACGATCGACACCCGATAGTGCACGAAGTCGCCCTCGCGACGATCGGTGGTGAGCAGGTCGATGGAGGTATCGACGATGTCGTCCATTGACCGATCGGTGAAGTTATCATCGCGCCACACTGGCTGACTCAATTCTTGCCGACTCGACTGCAACATGGCCAGGAGTTGCTTCCAGCCATCGGCGGCACTGGCAAATTGTTCACTGGCCTGCTCCACGGACTCCAGTTGCTCCTTGAGTTCGGCCAACTCGCGCCCCGCTGCGGTTTCGTCTCTAATCTCCTGCAAGAGGGCCTTACTCGCATCTCTCACAGACGTCAGCGCGCCCGCTGCAGCACCGGACTGGCCGTCGGCCAGCTTGCTGACTGTATCCCCCAGTGAGCGCAGACAGCCAAAGACGCCGTCGAGCTTGGACGCCGGCACCTGGGACGCTGCCGCCAGCGTGAGCCCGTCCAAGTCGGAGGCCAAGGTCCCGCATTCGGTTGTGGTCTGCGCGATGGTGCGCGCTGCCTGTTGCAGGCTCGCGACATAGCTGTCGCGAATGGCGGCCCTGAGCCGGCGGTTACTGAGCTCGGCCACCTCGCCCGCAATGTCCTCAATGGTCTGGACTTTATTGCCGAGGATGGTGTGAAACTCGCTGTAGAGTTCACTGACTTGGTCGCGAATCAAGTCGCGTACTTCATTTTTGCGCGCAATCAGTGTGTTTGCCGAATCGGCGAGGGCCGAAGCCGCCTGCATCTGCTCGGCGATGTCGGGCGGCAATGCCAGAGACAACTTGTTGATCGTGCGCGGCGACCCCGGGGTGAGGCTGTCGTAATTGTCGAGATGGATCGGCACAGACCGGCCGTCGCGCGTGAGCATGGCTTCAACCCGCCATGTCAAACCGTCAAAGCGCGCCGCTACTTCTTCACTGCTGGAAAGCACGTGCTGCAGCTCCTCGGCGAGTTCGCTGCCGTAGATCAGATCCGTGGCCTTGGGCGTCGAGTCCGCGCCGTCGACACGCACGAGTTCGATGTATTTCTTTGCCAGGTCGAATACTTCTCGATCGAGTTTCTGCTGCTCGCGAAATGCCTGGCGAAACTCGCTCCGATCCATTTGCTTCACCCGAGGGACTAGCCCCTGATAGGCCCGATTGGCCGCATTCTTGGCGTCGATGAATAGGCGCAACGCCTGCAGTTGTTGCCGTTGCATTTGCAAATGGGCATTGTCGACGTCGATCATGTCGGCCATTTCTTGCGCGATATGGTCCGGCGACATCTTGAGGTCGATACGACTATTGACGTCGACCTCGGCGATGCCACAGCAGGGGACATGATGGGCGCGACCTGACTCGGTGATTTCACTGGCCGACATGGTTGGGCCTAGGGGGCCCGACGCTTCGATTGTATGAGTCGTTCCGCCACAGGCCGAGAGGCCGACGAGCGCACTCATGGTGAAAGCATGGCTCCAGCGGTGCATCGTCACCTTCATGCCTGCAAAAAGGCGCCTTCGACGGCATCGCTGTCCCTGGCCTCGGTCGGCGATAGACGAGACACCAAGTTGAAATCGAGATCGAGTACGACCGCGCCATACCCCTGGTCCGCGGCCGTCATGATATCGGCGTAATCAGACGCATCGCGCAGGACCTCGGAGTCCGGGCAACGGACGAGTTCGCGCATCGCAGGGCGGTGGGCAACTGCGCGCTCTACCACGGTGGCGACGTTTTTGGCAGCAGCATCATCGCCGAAGACCACCATGACCACCTTGAGCCCATCATTGCGCAGCCTGCGCAATGCCTGTTGCGCTTGTAGGTTCCCTTGTGGTTCTGTCGATTTAGGTAACACGATCGCCATAATGTACTCCCTCGTTGCCCTCGGGAACTCTGCCCCGACTATCAGCGGGGACCAAATGGATTATGCCGCTGATACTCAGTCAGATTACCATACTGCCGGGCCTGCGCGATGACCCAAAGGACTAGAATGCCGACGAGAAAGCTGCAAAACCATCTATGCGACAGCTATCTGATGATGTTAGCTTTACGCATACGTAACATCATCTTGTTTGTGATCAGTTGTGTGGCTTTGCGCAGACCTACGAGGCGATTTGGTATTGTGCACTGTATCATGAAAGGTATCCAATGAGTGGTTCGAAGTATGCGGAAAAGCGGGTACGCGTCAAACAGTATGGGTCTATCCCGTCGAATTCGCCGCTACTCGTGCCGGTCCCCAGCGTGAAGGCAAAGAAGCGTTGTCGTCTGCACGTGCTCGCGGCTGGCTCTTTGATGGACATGGCTGCGGCGATCAAGCGCGATCTCAATATCGATCTCAAACTGGCATCGGCCTGGCGCCGTCATCGGTGGAAGAGCCGCGAACATTACGAGGCCACCCTGATCAAGAAATACGATTCGGTCAAAGAGGGTAGGCGCTGGCTGGCGTACGATTCACCCCATGAGACCGGGCTGGCCATTGATATTGGCGTCGGTGGATTGTGGCCGTCAAAGAAGACCCGCAAGCAGCAAAAGGAAGAGCCACTGCATAAGTGGATGGTCGAGCACGCCTACGAATACGGCTGGCATCCGTACAAGCGCGAACCCTGGCATTGGGAGTTTCCCCTGAGTATACCGGCGTTTAAATCCGGCCAGATAGGACCCGAGGATCCTGGGCCTCCGAGGGCGATCGTGTCGTTTGGG
>JAAUYH010192440.1_pt1 | contig 15430 bp, 12 predicted proteins | sample 7278061 | NCBI WGS metagenome assembly JAAUYH01 (sample SAMN14350203, study PRJNA611818) | marine sediment metagenome | isolation source: surface marine sediment (0.6m) | place: French Polynesia: Moorea | collected 2018-08
CAATCCGGGGCTCAAAGCGGTTCAGGGCTTGCTCAACTTCATGTTGAACCAAGATCGCAGTGGTGGGGCTAGCGGGGTCAAACACGAGGGCGTCTAAACCAGCTCCAAACTCAGGGCGCATGACCCGTTCACCTCTAGCGGTACGTAAAATCAGTTGAATCGATTGGCGGACCTGATCCTCTAGGCTGTTCAAGACCAGTCGCCCTTGCTCATCTAATCGGAATGGGAAGGCAATCCCATTGCCTAAGAAAGCTTTACCTTGAGTCAAATTGCCATTCACAGTCTCACCTCCTATCCAATCCTTACTGTCCCCACTGCCACTACTGTCCCGACCAGTAAATCGTTCGGATCGTTGCAGGTCAGGGCTCGGTCACCATTCCGCGCAGCAGGCTTACTATTGATAAATACCGTTCCACTGCCCAACTGGATTGTGCCGCGATTCGCAGGAGGCTTCTGGAATGTTCCCCCAATCGGCAGGTGCGGCGGCGTGTTGCTGGCCGTGCTGCCAACGACCGCTGCCGCACGACCCATGATGTTTACATTTGGACTCAGATTGCCGTCAAGAATGCCGTTAAATGGGTGGAGAGTCAACACTGTTGCCCCAGGTGGTGTCACGATGGCGTGTAGATCCTTCGCTGTAACCCGATCCCCTTGCTTTGCCGCTGCCATACTCATCAGTGATCGCCTCCTCAATTTAGATTGATGATTTTTCCCTTGATATTCGTGTCGCCCGGTGCGCCATCTAGATTCATCCCGCCTTTGGCTTGCACCTTAGTTTCGGCTGAGGAAGCGATCTCAATATTTTTCGCATTGAGCTTGATCGTCCCTTTCAGTGCTTCGATGCTGATATCTTGGTTGGACTGGATGGCGATCGCCGAGGAATCTTGGTCATCCCCTCTCTTCCCAATCGTGATTTTGTTGTCACCGCTCTGATCGATAATTTCAATTTTTTCGGCCCCCTCCTTGTCATCGAACCGCACCTCATGTCCACTGCGAGATCTAATCAGCCGCAGATTGTTTTTGCCATCCTGGTTCTGGGCTGGGGGCTTGTCCTGACCATTCCACAAAGAACCTAGTATATAGGGGCGGGTGATATCCCCCTGTTCAAAAGCGACCAGCACCTCGTCATTGACCTCTGGGACAAAGTAGAAGCCTCGCCCGGCGCCGGCCATGGGGACTGATAGGCGAGCCCAATGGCCAATCTCAGCATCTGACAATTCCGGCAACTTCACAAACACTCGCCCCAGATCTTCCCGATCCTGGTTGCTGAGCACCGTTCCCACAAACACCCCCAAGTAGCGGCTGCGGCTGCGGCTACCCCCCTCAGACATCCGATCGGCGAAGCTTGGCGCCGTGCTGACTCGCGCATTGTTAACCTGAAACGAGGTTTGGTAACCGCTATCGCTAACGGTATGGGTGACTTCTGTGACTTGATAGCTGCCATTAAAGCGACCCATACCACTGAGGTCAAGAATCGTGCCAGCCTGGAGATCTGGCTGCCCGACGGATGTACCATTACCGGTGATGGTCGTCTGCTGTTGTTCCTCTAAGATCCTCTCAGCTGCCTTTCTGGCCTCTTCAGCACTGACCACAGACATATCCGTAATTACCAGTTCCGACTGCCCCCCATTCCCCCGAGCGAGCTGCTGCTGTCCCGAGGATGATAATAGTTCTGCGGTGGAGGCTCTAGAGCGCTCCACCCTCGCCGAAAAACTTTGTTTTTGGCGCGGATCCCACCCGCGAACCTCAACAGCGTTGACTTGACCTGCAGTACTGAGCCGGGGTGAAAAGCTCATTAATGTCCGGCGCCATTCGAGCTGGATTTGACTAGGAATGGGACGCTCCTGCTTAAAGAATAGAGTATCCTCCTCTACCCACAGAAAATAACCGTTCACCCGAGCAAGTTCCTCTAGGAACACCAGGTCCGTCATGTGGTTCTGGACTCGCGCCTCAGTGCGGATTAGTGTGGCGTCAAAGGATAGCTTCAGTCCCATTTCCTTGGCAATTTCGATTACAATCTCGCTGTCAGGCAGTCCGCTGTTGGGAGGCGGGCCTTGGTCGGAGCGCCCATTGTTTGATGCTGATTCCCCAAATCTGCGGTAGACAGTGCCACGAGTGAGTCGATGCAACAAATCAAACCCCTGGACTTCCAGCGTGGCTGGCCCACTATTAGGGAAGTCAGCTGCCAGGGCTGAAATCTCACCGACAATCATCTTTCTAGTGTTGCCGACAAAACCAAGACTAATCTCAATTCGCTTCCCTTCAGTAAACCGTCCCTTCTCTCGATTAATAAATTTCAGGGTCGGATCATTGAGGCGAAAGCTAAATTGATTGGGGGGCGCCAGTCGTTCCGTTACACTGACCTCCAGGATGCTCCTGGCAATATCCAGCTCCAGCGGCTGGCCCTCAACTGAGATCTCGAAGGTTGGTACATAGATATTTGGCAGCAATTGATTGGATGCGAACATGGTGCGTGCCCCCTACGGCAGCGATGGTACGATCAGTTCTTGTCCCACTGAGATTGTCAGCGGATTGTCGATGTTGTTGGCCTCGGCAATGGGACGCCACAGGCGGGCATCATCACATTCCTTGGCAGCGATACTCTGTAATGTATCCCCGGCCCTGACGATACGTTGCTTGGTGCGATCAGTAGATTCCAGGGGGATACTACCCAGCAAATCTTCAAGCAGGTCAAATCCTCTCAGGGTGACGTTCAGCCGGGCGCGAAGCGGATTACCATTTGAGCTAAAGTAGTCAAACTGCTGCGTGACGCTCTCTAAGACACAGGGAAACACGAGTGAGCCCCACACAAACAGCAATCGGGGTGGAGCATGGGTTCTAGAGACTAGACCGGTTAAACCGACAATTGGCGCTGTAAAAACCCGCACATCTATCCTGGAATCCGTAGTATCAAAGAACAGTTCCGTTGTTAAGGTCTGGGCGCTGCCCCTGACAAACTGGAGTAGGGATGAACCAAGACCCGGAATACCAACTTCAGCAAATTGATTCGTTTCTTGCAGATCGTATTGTGGTGGGTTAAACAACACCGGAATTGAATCCGGAGGCCTAGTATCCGTGTTCACAATCAGTGCTTTTGTTAGCGCCATTAGTACAACCCCCTTCGTTCTTGTTCAAACTGCTGGCGTCGCTGAAGTTTCTGATAGACCTGGTCGGCAACGGCATTAATGTCAAGGTGATCGCGTTGCGGCGGTGAGTGTGAAGCAGGCCCAGAGCTAGACGGGGTTACCCCGTTTGTTGCCTGCTGCGAGCCATTGATGACATTGGGAAGAAGAGGGGCGACAGGCTGTTGTACAGGGGGCGCAAGCCGTAGTTGAAGACCTGGAAGTTTCTCAGGTCGGCTTGTTTGCTCAATCAGCTTTGCGATCGCATCCGCACTAGCAGACAGAGGATCTGGTGTTGGGATCGCGGACGGTGGAAACGGCGTTGCTGGTGGAGTAGACCATCGGGTTACTTCCATAGGGGGAACCTCCGCTGCCGTGTGGTTTAATGTCGCCCGGTGCAGCTTTGAGAAATTGCTGGTTGGCTCTGCTATGGGCAGTCCTATCAATGGGGATGCCTGGTGAGGGAATCCACCTCGTATTTCCTGCCGGGGTGCCGACGAGACACTCAGGAGCAACCGGAAGTGCAGTGGCGCTGCGTCTAGCGCAGGCGCTCGCTCTTCTCGCGATGCAGGGGAGAAACGATTGCCCGATATCAGGGGCAATCCAAGCGGTTGGTTAACTTCACGCCGAGGCGCTGCCTCTGGAGTCTTGGGAGTTGACCGCAGGATGGCAAGGCGAACAGCTGGACGCGACGGGAGGGGAGTTACAATAACAAAATTTCTTTGAGAATCGTGACTTTTGACTTTTGACTTTTGACTTTTGACTTCCCCGCTCGCCCCTTCTGTTAAAAATCTACCCTTGTGAGTTTCTCCCCCTAGGGGGTTCGCATCAGAGCGCAACTCCATCGACAGCCTTGACCATTTAGACCATGGCTGAAGGCGTTGGGTAAATTGTTCGTACCACTCGGAAAGTTGTTCTGGACGATGCAGCATCAGCCCAGTTCGGCCCGTAATTTTCGAGAGTAGTGACACCGCTGTTTGGGTAGCGGGCGGACGCCACAACTGGCGCGGCAAGACGCTAGTTAGCAGTCCGTTGCCAAGGCCGTTGCCGTTGCCTTCAGTTTGTCTTTGTGCTGCGCGATCCACCATCAGTGTACTGTCCTTTGTTTATCGACTCAGGGATTGCTGAGCTGTTCGGTTAATTTTGGCGATTTCTTCCACCCACTGCCTGCGCTCAGCATGATCCAGTGATAGAACTTGAGGATGTTCCCAGTGGAAGTGATAGGCAATATAGGCTACCTCCTCGTAAAGCTGTTTGAGGGGGTAGCCTAGGACTCCCCCGGATGTTCTGGCTCCACTTCAAATTGCTTCTGGCAGTGGGGACAGATCACCCTCAGGGCTGGCGTGCCGTTGCCATTGATGCGGTTGTAGAAATCCTGTAAATAAGCCAGGTCAGTAGCAAACAACCCCTCAATCACTTTGGGGTTGATCGCCTCCAGAGATCCAAGTTGGGTGATTACCCGGGACAGTAAGATGATCACCAGATAGGCTGGATTGTTCTGAACTCGGGGATCGCGGAGGGGGAGGATTTCGTCTGCTGCCGTCGCCAGGCGCATCATTCCCTGGCAATGTCGATTGTCTTGGGCGTCGACATATCCCAAAGGCAACGTGAATTCATGTTCGAGTGGAAACTGGGTAGGATCCCTAGAGGCATCATTGACTGGGAATTGTGAATCAGTGGTGTACATCTTTGTGTGTCCTCAGAAATTGACTGGCGTTACGCCTAGGCACGCTCTAACCGTTCACAAGTCACGGTCAGCTCGTCAATGGCAATATCGTTCCCCTTGGCATCGAAGGTGGGGCCTGTATACTTACTTGGCCAGGCATTGAAGAAATTCCAGCGCACCTTCTCCTCCCCCAGGTCATCCTGCAGGATGATCGAGCCATTCTTGCGATCAATCTGGCCATTTAGAGCCGACAAGTGCCAGTCATAGAGCTCGCGGGAGTCCGTGACGCCCCACTTCACCATAATGGTAGGAGGCATAGCCCGCCCCGGTAATTTGCGCCCCTCGCTGTTTTCTCCACCTTCACGATAATCAACAACCTGAACCTCAGAGCCTAGGCCGCTGCATTCAGAAAAACCAGCTTGCACAATGCCATCGATCTCGACCAGAAATCTAAAGTTCTTATAGGGGTCAACCCGCTGTCCAATGGGTGGCATAATCGTTTCCTCCTGTGGTTAATTTATTCCTGCAGACTGGCGCCAGTAGGGTCCTGGATGACGCGAAATACAATAAACTCAGCGGGTGTGGTGGGCACGACCACAACCTCACACACCAGTTGTCCCAAGGCCCGGATATCTGGCGGATTCAACTGTTCATCGGCCCGAACCCGGAAGGCTTGCTCGGGAGTCGCTCCAAATAATGCTCCATCCCGCCAAACGCGGGTGAGAAACTCCGTCACTTGCCGGACAACCCTTTGCCGCAACTCCAGATTGTTGGGCTCGAACACCGCGAATTGTGTCCCCTCCTGAATTGATTCCTCGATAAACAGCAGCAGGCGACGCACATTCACATAGCGCCACTGGGTCATGGTCGAGATAGTGCGGGCGCCCCAGACGACTGACCCCCGTCCGGGGAAAACCCGCAGGACATTGATACCTTGTTCATTCAGCGGTCCCTGCTCATCGTCTGTCAGGGTTTGCTCCAGAGCGAGCACCCCGCGCATTGATTCATTAGCTGGGGCTTTAGAAACACCGCGCGTAGTATCAGTGCGCGCATAGATGCCAGCGATGTGGCCCGACGGCGCGACTTGTACACGTCCCGGTCCAACTGGGTCGGAAATGATAATTTGTGGATAGTAGAGAGCCCCAAAACCGCGATCAGACCCCACAGTTCGCCGTTGCCCCAAGATGCCATCGTCGGCGATCGGATCGAGTTTAGGCAGCGGATCGAGGATCGCAAACCGATCCTGCATTTTTTCGCAGTGATCGATCATCGCTTTCTGCACTGCCTGAGTAAAATCAGCGTCTTGTCCGATCAAGTTCTGATTAACGCAATCAGGAACACTGAGCAGGTTCACATCGTCCACTCTCTCCAGCTCGTTGATAGCCTCCTGATAGTTACTGGCTGTGAGAGCACTGAGATTATCGTTTTGTCCGGGCTCTCCCGTACCTAATGAAGTCTCCTCTTCCACAGGGCGGTTGTTAGGAGGCGGTGTTGGGCTAGGTGGATCTGCCAGTGAGACGTCTACTAGCTTTGAGTCCACTACCTTGGCAAAGTAGCGACTGTGACGCTGTTCCATGGAGAGATTAGGAAAGTTTTCTGGTCCGGTTGGGAAGGAGAGGGAAAATTCCAGTGATTCGATGATTACTGGCTCATCTGCAGCTCTAAGGGAGTACGGATTCTGGATTCCCGGTGCTTGAACCGTGACGAAGCCTACTGTGTCTACACCCTCCACAATGAGATTTTCATTGGTGCTGCCCTGTGAAAGCTGAATGTAACTCCCTGGTTCTAGCCCCGTCGCATCTGCCACGCGGAAGGTTCGCTGCGTTGGGGCTAGATTGGCAATGCGGATGGTGCCATCTGTGTAGGTCCCTATCAACTCGCTCTGAAATGTGATATCCTTCCCTTGTATGCTGCTAATCACTGCCCGATCATTCGTTTCGTCCTGTTCGAGAAACACAGTGTCACCAACGCGGAAGTTAGTAGTAGCTGCTGCAGTATCAAGTGTTGCTCTATTGCCAGAGGCCGAAGCTAGATCTGCCTGAGCGCGCATGACATATACAAAGGGTTGAGCAGTGACAGGTGAAGCGTCAGATGCCATCGTGTATTCATTGGTAAGCCCGGGTGTGCGTAACTCGATGGCTTTATTTTTCAGATCCACTCTCTCTACAAATGCGAACTCGCTGGGTGTAGACTCCTGAGCTAGGCGAAGTAAATCTCCTCGTTGAATGCTGGCAGCGTCTTTCACACGGAATAGGTCCGCCGTGCGAATTGTCCCGCCTGCCTCGTAGCTATTGGTCAGGGCTGAATCGAATGTAATCGTTGTCCCTGAGATCTCATTGATAACTGCCCGTTCACTGGTCGTTCCTTCTTGGAGGAAAACTGTATCACCGCTGCGGAATTGGCTAGCGTCCTCGGCTGCTGTAACCGTTGCCGTCATCCCTGACGCATTCATTAGCGTGGCTTGGGCGCTCGGCAGATTGGCGATCCGGATAGTTCCGCCTGTATAGCTATCAGCTAAGTCTGCGGCAAATGTAATCGTTGTCCCTGAGATCTCACTGATAACTGCCCGTTCACTGGTCGTTCCTTCTTGGAGGAAAACTGTATCACCGCTGCGGAATTGGCTAGCGTCTTCAGCTGCTGTAACCGTTGCCGTCGTATCCGACGCACTAGATAGCGCAGCTTGGGTCCTCACTAAAGGGAGCACGGGTGAGGTAATGCTGGCATCTTGTATCTGCACTGTAATGGCATTTCCCGTGACGCCTTCCTGCTTCGCTGTGACAACAAGCGTATCAAATCCTGGCGCTGCGCTGCGGTCCTTCAGCGGCAACGATGCCCGTACTGCCGTACCAATGCGCAAGAAATAGCAGGCTGTCCCACCATTGTCGAAAAATCCCTGCACGGCGTGGGCCGCATAGACCATTGGAGCCGTGATGAAACCACCGAAGGTATCTTGGAATTGTGGAAAGCTGGATAAGAGGGTGGGTTTGTTGATGGGACCCTTTTCAGCTGGACCGATAAACGCAGCGGTACTGGTGCCAACGCCAGGGATGGGACCAGACCTAGTTATCTCTTGGATAAAAACGCCCGGTGCTTTGTTGATCACATTAAATGAGGTCATCCTACTGTCTCCTTACAGAAGTTCTCCGGTTAGAGTGGCGTTAACGTCACTTCATAATCCTCAGAGCTCCCTGGCACGACCAGGGGCTGAGTTCTCGGTTCGAATCCACTGGCAGCCACACGGATCGTGTAGGCGCCTGCGGGTATCTGCACAAATGAATACTGACCTTCAGCATTGGTCTGGGTTTGCAGGCCAGTTCCAGCAACACCCACCAGGGCGTCGGCAATGCCCTCACCTGCGGGACTGAGTACTCGACCGCCGATTTGGATCAGGGTTTCCTCTACCCCCCCGGCACCGATATCGAAGCCTGTGAGTTTTGTCGTGACAATAGGTTCGGTGATATCGGCAAACACAGGCACGCTAATGGTGACGGTGACGGTGATCGAAGGACGCAATTTGTTGCCAACGGCATTCCAAAACTCAGAGGGGTTTTGTAGTCCATCCATTTGAGCCGTCATCATTGGCAGAGGGGGTTCTTGACCTTCCAGCAGGGTGCCGACTAGGAATGAGGCTGGAATGATAGGTAACCCTGAGAACACTTGCAGGACTTGGCTTAGCAGGCGGTGTTCTAGCAAGGTCATCTCTACATCAGTGATGGGCCAGGCGGTGACCAGATAGGAACAGGCCACCCGTAGGGGGGGGCGACGAATAGAAACGCCGCCATTATTCCGCTCGATGACCCGCTCGTTATTGCGCAGTTCGACGTTCTCACGAATGCTGAACAGGAACAAATTCACCGTCGTCTGTTGGGGTTCAAAGGTCACCTCCGTTGGGCGATCAAACGAGATTTGCGACTCTGCTAACTCAGGGAAGTTGGTCGTTAGCTCCGGGTCTTCCAAAATCGTCCTTAACACCCGACTCAGATCAGCGATCATGGCTATCTACCTCCATGGTGTCTGAGATCTGAAATAACCGTTCCAACTCGGAGCTGACAATTTTCTGCTCGAAGTCCGCCCAAATTCGCTTGTCGTTACGGCAGTCGTAAGCCCGGCAGGGAAGCGGGCGGTGCTGATAGATAGTGCACCAGCAACTGCCTTGCTCCAAGTGACGGCAATAACCGTCACTTCCGCGCGCAATCAGATACGGATGGGCGAGGTCCCACTTAACGATGCCTTCCTCCAGGTCTTGCTGGGAGAGGGCAAACCGCAGCTGACAGCAGGCAGCTTTACACAAATGCACGCGGTTCTCACAATCGATCTGGACACTGTTCTCTAAGGTGTACTTGTCGGTCTGAGACTGCTGCAGCATCACCCCCATGCCATTGTCTTTGAGCTGCTCTACCAGCCGCTTGCCTACTTCCCGCTTGCGCTCGTTCAGCTCTGCCTCGCTTAACAGTTCGATCAGACCATAGGCGAAGGCGGCCACTTCCAGGGTCTTGCTGGTATTCGTGTTAGCTCGATGGTGGCAGTAGAGTAGGCCCCCAGCAAATTCCTGCTGCAGTGATTCCCACTTATCCCGCGCCGTCCTAGCGCGATCGCTATCTGTATCATCTGCCATGTGACACCCCTTCCCTGACCCTAGGGAATTTTGTCATCTTGCTAGTATGATTGAAGACAAAAGCTTACAGAGCGCTTTGCTAGTACTCCCCACAGGGCATCAAGACACCCAAGGTGCATGTGCTTCTGTATTCATCGGCAAATCCCTCCTCCCACCGGCGTTGCCTGATGTACCGATGCCACAGTTGTCTCTAATACGGACTAATGCCAACTAATGCTAAAATATCCTTTTTTAAATGGTAGTTCAGTTTTTTCCTTTCAGTCTCGGTTACTTATGCAAAGTTAACATTTGTTCCCTCACATACGAGTGGGTGCAAACGCCTTCCAGAAGGAAAGCCCTGGCAAATTCATAGCTGGCAATGGCTGAGATTCAGGCGAAGGGAGTCGTAATTTAACCTGCTTGAGAATCTGGAACAGTATAGCTCGGTTGCGGGGGCTCGAACCGAATAGGCATAAGCATGGATAGTCGCACGTCTATGGAGCCTATACCGAAGTCGATCCGACGAAGCTTCTCCTCAAATACGATAATCGTTGCCACGTACTCGAAGAGCAGAACGCCGAAATCGAGGGCTACGGTGATGCTCAAGCCCCGCTGCGATATACGTTCTCTCCACGCCTGAACGCGCCCCCCCCACTCTATTACGCGTTCGAAGAATTTTCTGTCGAAATCCTGGAGCATTTTCCAGATTTGCTCGATTCCCTTGTCGAGCTCGGTGAGTTCTCTCGAAATCCTAAAAAGCTCTGGTGTAAGGCTACCGCCGAGTCTAGACTTCACATCCTTGATCATCTCTAAGCCGTGGCCTTGCTTCTCAAGATTCGCTCGTCGGACGAGCAGATTATCGAAGGATTTGTGGGTCTTATCCCAAGACGTGCTTAGGCTGTCCCAAAACTCCCAGAACTTCAGTATGGCACGAATAGCACGCTCGCGGGGCGTCTTTGGTTCGCTGCCCTCCTTCGCCCATCGCTCGAGCTGTTCCTGGGAGCGTCTGACTTCTTCCTCAAACTTGCGGCGTGCAGATTCAAGGCGTGCCCGCTCCCGCCGCTCGAACGACTCGCGACGTGCCCGCTCAGAACGAGGTTTTCTTTTGCCTGGTCTCTGACCCCTTCGTCCGCCCTGTCTCCTTGGGGGCCTCCTGGGTGGTGGACGAAACCCGTTGCGTCTCCGAATGGTCAGATCGTGGGAATTCCTGGCAGGTACAGCTTGTTGTACTATGTGCACCAGCTCATGTGCCAGCAAATTTCTGCCCGTCGTCGTCCCTGGTGCATACTGGCCCGCCGCAAAAACGATATTGCGACCAATGGTGTACGCGAGGGCATCCAACGCCTGCGCGGACTCAGCCGCTTTGACATCCGCATGTACCCGCACCTGGCTGAAGTCGTGACCGAAGCGCGACTCCATGAAGCGGCGGACCCCCTGATCCAGGGGCTGACCTGTTGATGATAATACTTCGTGGACGATGGACAGAGCCTCACTGCCACTGGTGTCACCAGCGAATCGCCGCCGTCCCAGGGACTTGGTTTGCAAAAATTCCTCTGCTTCCTCCTCATCCGCCTGACGCTGCAGGTCTGGCTCCGGCATGCGCATCACCTGCTCGGCAACGCGGTCAGCTTCCTGCTCATACTTATCCCCCGGTTGGCTGATAGTCAGTTTAGTCTGAATCATCGGCAGATTACTGCTGTCAGATCGCAACAACCGATTTACCGCCCGATTCCCAACCGTCCCTTGCAGCGCCAAAATCTCAGCCTGGGGACCAGATGGCATAGCACGATGGGACACCTCCGAGGATGACTCTCTCTTCTGCTTCTGCCCTTGCTGTTGTGCAGTCCGCGATATCGTAGCCCGTGCCATTGAACTGTCCTCCCTCTCGCTTCAAGCCTTGCCTTTCCCAGCCTCCCGCACCCCATCCAACTCAGCCTCCGACAAAACCTTACCCAGCTTCTGATACTCCCGCCGTGTCGCCTGTAACAGATGGTTCATTCCGACTGATTCACCTGTCCCCGCTGCCAAAAACGCCGCTGCCACAGCAATATTTTTGATATTGCCGCCACTCAACTTAAACTGACGGGCCAACCGATCCAGGTCCACATCTGCCGCTAATGGCGCCTGCGGTGGCCAGATCCCCGCCCAAATCTGGCGGCGGTGAGCTTCATCAGGTGAAGGAAAGTGAACCATAAACGCCAGACGGCGCACAAACGCCTCATCTAAATTTTGGCGCAAATTGGTAGCCAAGATCGCCACTCCTTCATATTCCTCCATCTTTTGTAACAAATAGCCAATCTCGATATTGGCGTAGCGATCGTGGGCATCCCGCACCTCAGAGCGCTTGCCAAACAGCGCATCCGCTTCATCAAAAAACAGAATCCCATTGGCGTTCTCCGCCGCCGTAAAGATGCGGTCCAGGTTTTTTTCTGTTTCGCCGATGTACTTGCTGACTACCTGCGACAGGTCAATCTTGTAGAGGTCCAGCTGCAGCTCGTTGGCAATCACCTCCGCTGCCATGGTTTTACCCGTCCCTGGCGGTCCCGAGAACAGCACATTTAATCCCTTGCCAATCGATAGCTTGCGGTCAAAGCCCCACTCGTCATAAACTAGATGCCTATACTTGGCTTGGTTGCAGATTTCCCGCAGCTGAGCCAGCGGATCGGGGGGGAGCACGATGTCCTCCCAGACGTACTTAGGCTCAATCTTGCGGGCTAGTGCTGTCAAATCGTGACCAGATTGGTCGCGGGCAGTGGCAAACAGCTCATTAATGGTTGGCTGAATTCTGGCTAAAGATTGCTGCTCATTAGGCGATAGACCCGCAGCCCGCCACAGGGAATGGTTGCAGGCAGTGGCAACTGCATCAGCAATTTGGTCTGGTGTCAGGCGGAAGCGATTCGCCAAAGCATCCAGGTCGTACCCATCCAACGCCATCCCAGCCGCTGCCAAGTTTTCCTGCCAGCAGACCTGCCGCTGAGCAAAATCGGGGATGGGAAAAGATACGGTGATGACACCCTTCGGACCCGCCTCATCGGGGACCCACGGCTGCACGCCCGCTAAGACGATCGCGCCTGTGGCTTCAGCCAGTCCCTCTAACAGGCTTCGGTACGAGAGGCTCCGCTCGGGACAGCGCAGAGCATCCCAACCCTCCAAATAAAGAATAGCATCCTGAAACCAAGCTTCCCGGAACAGCAGCTTCAGGATTTGCTCAAAGTCCCCCTTGACCTCCAAAGCCCGGACTAGATCGGCAACCAGTAACGGCACCCCCACTTCCCCGGCTAACGCCTCAGCTGCCCGGCGTTTCCCTGCGCCACTTGGACCGCAGAAATAGAGCCGTAGCGGCTGGCGCGCCTCCCAAGCTCCGGCAACCAGCGTCGGCAGTGCCTGCTTAATCCCATCACTGAGGGGCAACTCGTCCCAATCGACAGCAGGCTCAATCAATCGGCAGAACGAGGCCAAGCGCGAATCCAGTCCTTCCTGCCCCAGCAGCAGGCGGACAACCTGCTCGTCTAGCTTCAGGTAATGGGACAGCAGCGGTGGCTCAACCTGGTTGGGGTCGGGAATTAGGTGAAGCAGGCCATGCCGAATCAGAGGCGCCTCCGGTGAAAAATGCGCCCGCCGCACCAGTTTGGCTGCCGCCGAAGTACAGAGCAGATTGAGCGCCAGCTCCACACTGGGGCGCCTGCACCGGACATCGTCTTGGAGGTAAGCGTACAAGCGCTCGTAGCGCCGGTCGAGTTCTGGTGCCAGAGCGATTAGGATCAGGTCGAGATCGAAGAGAGAGAGACCAAAAGACCGCTGGAGCCAAGCCAGTTGTGAGTCCTCCCTGATGACTAAATCGGGCGGGGACGACTCTAACGTTTCTCCGTCCACTTGAAACGCAGGTGTCCCTGGTTCGCGAGCCAGCAACCGCTCCACTTCTTCTGGATCGATGTGAAGCCCGCGATAGGGGTCAGTTGCGGCCTCCGGTCCGTAGGCGACTTGCGCTGCGGCTACTGCCCGCTCCAGCTGTCGGTCCAGGTGCTGCAGCGCTGGCAGCAAATCGTCGAGTGCTGCCGCACTAGAATTCAAACTTGTCCCGTCAAACATAGCCTTAAATCAGGCGCTATTAAAAGCACCCCCCTGCGACTAATTTTAGCTTTGTCGGCTTCCTTTACCACAGATTATTAGATAAATGCTGACTACTCCCCTGGTCGGGACGAGCGTGCAGATATTTCTGCGTAGTACCTAAATCTGCGTGTCCAAGAGACTGCTGTAGCAAGTGAAGATCGCACCCTCCTTCTAGAGCATGGGTAGCGTGGCTGTGTCTCAACCAATGTGCCGATGCTTTGGGATTGATTCCTGCTATAATGGCAGCTTTCTTCAAAAGCTTGTGTACCCACGTCCTATCCAATGCTTTTTGACGATAACTACTATAAAACACCGCATCAGTCCGCTCGCTACGGGGTAATTCTTTCAACCTCTGCCATAATTGGGACGGAATAAGCACGATCCGACTCTTTTGTCCTTTACCGTAAATCAGAGCCTGACCGCCATCATCACGGGGGGTCAAATCGTTCCAAGTTAAAGCACAAATCTCACTTACTCTTAACCCACAAGCATAAATCAGAGAAAACAGCAGGCGATCTCTTCCTGGGGAGGTGGCCAAGATTAGTTTCTCAACCTCATTACTATCTAAGATGCGTTGACTCAAACCCTGTTTCGGATTGGGGGGTTTGACCCGCTTGCCCACATTTGTCGGCAAATAACCCACCTCGTAACAATAAGTCAGGAGACTTTTAATAGTGCAGACTTTAACTTTGATGGTGTAGGGAGAATAGTTTCTCAATTCAAAGGATCTGACCCATTGCTGAATATCCTCTACGCGCACATCAGCCAACGTCTTATTAGTAAATGTCAGAAACTGCTTAACCGCTGAAGCATAGGTAATGCGAGAACTCTTTGACTTGTCCGACAGCCAAGATACGATAATTTCTGAATCTTCTGAGGCGTTGGTTTGCCGAATAATTTTCAGATTCATAAGTCAACAAAACGTGTCTTTTGTTGACTCAAACTATATCATCAATATTACAGTGGTTTGAGAGATATTCATAAAATCCTCCAAACCCCAGAATTGTTTGGAATCACGGAAATCAAATTCAATTTGGAATTGAACTTATTTTCAAAAGCGATCGCCCAAATATAAGTTACATAAATGTTTCTTTGGCCTAGCGCACAATAAAACTGGCATCAATACAAATCATCGCTGCGGTGGTGTAAGGGATTGAATTATCTGTACTTCTGACATACCCCTCTGACTCCCATGTTTGATTAAACTCTAGAATTATTACGTTCTACTTCACTTATATATTTTAGATTTTTTAAGTTTGACCGATTAAAGCTTCAAGTTTGTTTAACAGAGTTTCAAGCTGTCTGCGCTTTTTCTTATCTTCCCAAATACGAGTTTTCTTGACCTGTTGATAAGCAGCTTTGAGACGATCTGGTATTTCTTGAGATTGAGGTGATGAAGTTGCTTGCAGCTCCTTAATTCTTTCTTTGATTTGGCTGAGAGAAAGCTGTTTTTCAATTGCTTCAACTAGTAAAGCTGCTCTTAGTTCTTCATCTTTGAGAGAGGCGATTGCTTTGGCTTTAGTATAAGCAATTTGACCCTCTCGTAAAACTAACTTAATATCTTCGGGGAGATTTAATAAAGGCAATCTATTTTTAACAAACGATTCCCAATTCATCAATCCCAAGCCCTTAAAGACTTCTTCAACAATCGATAGTTCTTCCAGAGCGTTGTTTGACTGACCCGATTCATTGTTTCCCATAACGTTATGGGAAGACTCCTCTTCGTCATCTTTTGATTCGATTATTCCCTCACCCGATAGTTCGTAATCTCGATTTTTCAGACCTTTTTGCAGCCGATAAAGAGTTCGGGGAACTTCTTCAATATCACTCTTGAATTTAATCGCTAACAATTGGAGAATTCCTTCAGTTTCTTCAATGGGATTTAGGTCTTCTCTTTGGAGATTCTCAATTAAAGAAATTGCCCACGCTGATTCATCA
>JAAUYH010021628.1_pt1 | contig 15428 bp, 14 predicted proteins | sample 7278061 | NCBI WGS metagenome assembly JAAUYH01 (sample SAMN14350203, study PRJNA611818) | marine sediment metagenome | isolation source: surface marine sediment (0.6m) | place: French Polynesia: Moorea | collected 2018-08
CCGGCAGCCGAAAAATCAGCGGCAGGCGGATCGACTCCTCGTATGCCACCATCTTGTGCCAGAGCCCGTGCGCACCGAGGTTCTCGCCGTGGTCTGACAAGTAAACGACGATCGTGTCGTCCAGGAGGTTCTGCGCGTCCAATTCGGCAAGCAAACGACCAAGCTGGTCGTCGATCAAGGTCGTGAAACCCCAGTAGACCGCGTAGCTTTTCCGCCACGCGTCGAAATCCGCCCCATGATCCAGAAAGAGCTGCCGGTAATAGCTGGTGCGATTGACCACCGGCTCGCCCTCCTGCGGGCCAAAATTCGGCGGCTCGGGGATTTCGGCGGCGTCGTACATTGAATAGTAGGGCTCGGGGATCATGAAGGGTGGGTGTGGGCCATTGAACGAGCAAACCTGAAAAAACGGGCGCGACCTGTCGCGCGTGCGTAGGTGTTCGATGGCGAAATCTGCGATGTAGGCGTCATTCGTCGTCTCGGGTGGCATGTCGAGCGGCAGCGCGACCGGCGTCGACATGGACGGTTCGCGGTGGGTGCGCACCAGCGGGTCATTGAACGTCCAGCCATCGACCAGCCCGCGTTCCGCGCACCATTCCGAGTAGATTGCCGTGCTGTCGCCGTCGTTGCGGTCGGTGAACTGACCGATATTTCCGTGGCCTAAGTGCCATTTCCCGGCATAGCTCACCTGGTAGCCGCCCTCGCGGAATACGTCGAGCAACTGGCATTCGGTCAGCGCGCTTGTCTGGTTGTCGAGCATGTCGTTTTCATGCGGGTAAATCCCGGTGAAAAGCGCGGCGCGCGATGGCAGGCAAAGCGGGCAGGGGGTCATCGCGCGGTCAAAGCTGACACCTTCGCGGGCCAGCCGGTCCATGTTCGGTGTGCGGCAGGGGGTTTGCCCACGAAAGCCCGGCGTGTCCGCCCGCTGCTGGTCCGACATCACGAGAAGCACATTGGGACGGTCAGGCATCGATGGCCTCCGCGAATTCGGGAATATGCGCGCGCGCCGCTTGCCGGATGTTGGCAACATCGGCTTCGGTCCCGCCGGCATGCGGCCACATCAGGCGCGGCGAGATGCGTGCCCAACCGCCCGCCGCAGCCATCGCCTTGTCGCAGGCGAAGCCCGGCAGGCCGCGATCAAGCATCGGCTGGATTGCTTCGGCCATGAAACGGGCGACCCGTCCTTCGAGCTCACGCGCCGCGCGCGGCGGCATCGTTGCCCAGCGGACGGCGCCCGCGGGCGACAGGCAGGCCATGTTCGAATAACTTCCATGCGCGCCGAGGGCGCGACCCGTGGCATGGAAGTGCCCGGGGATGAACACCGACAGGCGGTCGAGAAGCGGCGCCATCCGGCGATACCAGTCGGCATCGCCGCCGCCGCATTTCAAGCCCACCAGGCCTGGTGTTTCGCGCGTGACTTCGGCCAGCGCGGACGGTGTCAGAACGGTCTTTGCGTGCGGCGGATTGTAGAGGACCAGCGGAATACCATCTGCAGCCTCCGTCACGCGGGCCATGAACCGGACCACGCTTGCGAGGTCAAGCGCCGTCCAGTCCGGAAGCGTGACCTGGATCGCACCAGGGGCAAGCGTCCTAGCAAAGCTAACCCGTTCAAGCGTGCCATGTGCCAGCGGATGCGCCGCTCCGACCTGGAATGGCAGGCGGTTGCTGCGGGCGGCCGCCGCAAAACGGGTGGATATCTCGCGGAACTGCGCGTCTGTCTGTGTATGCAGCTCCGAAGCCGTGCCGCCGGAATAGACGCCGTTGCACCCCGCGTGCGCGTAAGCCGCGACCTGTTCGTCGATGGCGGACAGATCAAGCGTGCCGCCGTCCTCGATGCGGCAAAGAATGGTGGCCCAGATTCCGTGGATATCCGCTGGACCGGTTAGCGCCATGTTTCAATCGGTCCGCGGCGCGTTGCGGCGGGTCAAGAGATGGGTTCTGAGCGCTTCGGCCGCGGCCGCGGGGTCTTGCGCGCGCACGGCGTTGACGATCGCCTCGTGCTGATCGACGACGCGCGCGTGAATGCGGTCGAGCCCCGGTCCGTGCTCGGGATTGTAAAGCCCCCATTCGATCAATGCGCCGTGGAGGGCATTGGCGACAGAGTTGCCCTGGGTCGCCATGAGGCAATGGTGAAAGGATTGATCGGCATCGCGAAACGCCTTTGCCTTGCCGATATTGGCGCGGCACGCCTCCAGCGCCTCTTCCAGCGCGGCGATTTCCTCGCCGTCGGAATTGCGTGCGGCCTCCATGGCGGCGGCGGTCTCGAGCATGATGCGCAGATCGTAGAACTCCGAACGGCGCGAGGCGTCGGGCAGCATCGCCTGAACCATGTCGCTGATCGCCTCCATCGCGCCCTGTGGCGTCGGCTCCAGCACCACCGGCGCCACGCCGCGCTTGAGCTTCACGAACCCTTTGCGTTCGAGCATCAAGAGCGCTTCCTTGATCGACGGGCGCCCGACATCGAACATCTCCATCAGCGTCCGCTCGGAGGGCAACTTGCTGCCCGGTGGGTATTCGCCGTCACGGATCGCGCCGAGGATCGCCTCTTCGATCTGTTCGCTCAGCCGGATGCGTCCGAGTGTGGTGTCCATGTCAGCCCCCTGCCGCCTGCCTTTTGGTTCCGCCATCTCCGAATAGGTGGTTTTCGGCGGCGGCGTCCAGCTTTCTGCGGTCGAGGTCCGAGAGCGGGGCAAAGGGGTGGCGGCATTCGCCCATCGGTATGCCTTGCCGTGACAGGAGGTATTTGAGCGACGGCAACACACCCGCCGCGATCATCACGTCGATCAGGCCGTTGGCCTCGGCCTGAAGCGCGCGCGCCTCCTCGGCCCGTCCGTCGCGGTGCGCGGCGGCAAGAGCCAGGATGCGATCGGCTTGCACATTGTAGGTCGAGCCGATCCCGCCATCGGCGCCAAGCGACAGGCCGGCAAGCAAGGTTTCGTCGAAGCCGTGCAGCAAGGTTTTGCCGGGCACCCTTCGCCGCAGGGCCTCAAACGCAAAAAGGTCGATGCAGGTGTTCTTGACCCCCACGATTTGCGGCAGTTCCAGAAGACGCGCGAGGTCCGCGACCGACCAGCGGACGCCCGACAGGTCGGGGAAGTTGTAGATCAGGAAGGGCAGGTCGGTCTGCCCGGCCAGCCACGCGTAGTGCCCTGCGATCTCGTCGATGCCATAGCGGTAGTAAAACGGCGGGACGGCCGAGATCGCGTTGTAGCCCAGGTCGGCGGCAAAGCGCGCCAGCCGGGCGGAGACCTGGGGGTTGGGGTCGCCGACATGCGCGATCATCGTGCCGCGCCCGTCGGCCGCCTCGATCGCGATACGTAGCACCGTCTGCCGTTCTTCGACGGACATCAGAAATGCCTCGCCGGTACTGCCGCCAACGTAAAGACCGCTCAGCCCGGCATCGAGGTTCCGCGAAACCAGCGCCGCCAGGGGCTGGGCGTCGATCTTGTCGCCGTCCGGGGAAAATGGCGTCGGCAGGGCGGCGAAGAATCCGTCGAGTTCAATCATCCGTATCCTCGCAAGACCCTGATTTTCTTATGAAGTACGCAAAGTGGCATGACATGTTGACAACATGCTAGGATGATATGTAGCCTTCGTCAATATCACTGAACAATCACATCGATTCAGGGAGGAGTCGGATGAACACCCTTACTGCTATTTCTGCCAGCGCGGTGCTTGCCCTTGGACTGACGACCACCGGTGCTTCTGCGGAGGCACTGAAATTCTCCACTGTCGGCAAGGGGAACGACCCCGATGTCGTCGCGATGAAGGTCTGGGAGGAATACATCGAGGCGAACTCGGACCTCGAGGTTGACGTTTTCGACGCCGCGTCCCTTGTCGAGCAGGGCAAACAGGGCCAGGCGCTGGCCCGCGGCACGATCGATGCCGCCTATATGTCTCCCGCTTGGTTCGCCGATCAGGCTCCGCAATGGGAAATCTTCGCGACGCCATATCTTCTGTCCGGTCCAGACCACATCTGCGCGATCCGCAACAGCGATATCTGGGACCAGATGGTCGGCGAGATCGAAGACGCGATGGGGCTCAAGATCCTAGAGGCCGCCTACCAGGGCACGCGGACGCTGAACCTGCGCGAGAAGGCGGACGTCATGACGCCGGCCGATCTGGCGGGTATGTCTCTTCGAGTGGTGCCGTCCCCGTCGAACATTTTGATGGGCGAGGGGCTTGGCGCCAATCCAACGCCAGTGCCCTTCTCGGAACTGTACCTGGCGCTGCAGACCGGAACCGTCGACGCCCAGGAGAATCCCCTGACGCTGATCCATAGCCAGAAGTTCTATGAAGTGACCGAGCAGATCGTGGACACCAAGCACAAGGTTCTGATCCAGTTCCCCGCGTTCTCGTCTCGCAACTGGGAAAAACTCACTCCTGAGCAGCAAAAGGTCGTCGCCGACGGAGCGGCCGCGGCGATGGCGGCCTATTCGAAGAACGTCATGGACCTCGAAGCGTCGCTTCAAGCTACACTCGAGGGCGAAGGCATCGTCTTTACCCAGCCCGACCGTGACTCCTTCCGGAGCGCGGTGCAGGAGAAGTTCCTTTCCAGCGAACTTGCGGCGAATTGGGAGGACGGCATGTTTGAGAAAATTGCGAACATGGAAATCCCGGAGGCCTGCAAGTCTATGATGAACTAGGCCGACGCTGAATTCCCAGCCGACCGGGTGCGTACCTATCGCGTGCCCGGTCGTACCTGCCCGAAGGACGCCGGACCCATGGCAGAAAAACCCGCAAGCCTCCGCCTGCTGCGTGACCGGCTGATCCAGTTTTGCGAGTGGCTATCGGTGACGATGTTCGCCGCGCTCTTTCTCACCTTCGTCGCCCAGGTCTTCTGGCGCTACGTCCTGCGAGATCCGCTGGTCTGGACCCTTGAAGTCGCCGGAATACTCTTTGTCACGCTCAGCCTATTCACGGCCGCAACCCAGATGCGGTTGAAAGAGCATGTGGCCTTCGATCTCGTCATGGATCTGCTGCCAAGGCGCATTGCCGGGATCGGTCGGGCGATTTCCCTGACCCTGTTCGCGGCGGTCATGCTCCTGTCCGTGCCCGATACCGTCCGCGTCCTCGAATGGATGTACAAGGAGCGCACCTTCGCGATCAAATTCAACCTTGGCCACCTCTTTGTCCTGATGATCGGTTTTGTCGTCATCTACGCCGGCCGGGCGCTGTGGTCGGCCTATGCGCACCTGCGTTCGGGAAATGATCATCAAGATGGGTGATCCGCTCGTTTTGGCTGCGGTCTATTTCGGCGTGCAGGTTGTTCTGGGGCTTCCGATCGGCTTCGTGATGATCTCCACCGTTGTAGTCTGGTCGCTCGTTTCGGGTGGAGACGCCAGCCTTATGGCGGAGCGCGTGATCTTCGCTTCGGTCGAAAACATCGTCGTCATCGCGATCCCGCTCTTTATCTTCACCGCCAAGGTGATGGACCACGGCGGCATCAGCGAAAGGCTACTGCGTTTCTGTTTGGCGCTCGTCGGCCACAAGCCCGGCGGTTTGGCGCAGGTCAACATCGTCTCGTCGATCATTACGTCGGGCATGAGCGGGGATGCCACGTCCGACGCCGCGGGAATCGGCCAGGTGTTGATCAAGATGATGCGTGAGAAGGGCCGGTATCCACCCGCCTACGCCGCGGCTGTGACAGTCGCATCATCCTGCGTCGGTCCGATCATCCCGCCGTCCATCCCGATGCTCGTCTATGCGTTCTTTTCGGATACCTCGGTCGGCGCACTGTTTCTTGCCGGGATCGTTCCGGGGCTGCTGATGGGACTTGCGATGATGGTTCTCGTCGGTGTTCAGTCCCGCCGTCGCGGATTTCCGACCGAAGACCGTTTGCCTGGTGCGGCGCTCCTTTGGGCGACTATCAGCGCGACAGGGCCGTTGCTGATGCCGGTGATCCTGCTTGGTGGCATCTATTCGGGTATCTTCACGCCGACCGAAGCTGCCGCCGTGGCCGGCGGCTATGCGGTCTTGCTGTCGGCCTTCCTTTACAAAATGTCCTCCTGGCGCGCGCTCTACGAAGCACTCGCCGAGAGCGCTCGCCAATCCGGCATGGTGTTTCTGCTGATCGGCGGGGGTTTTGCCCTGAACTATGTGTTCACCGTCGAAAAGGTGACCGAAGCCATCACCACGTTGATTCTGTCGATGGAGATTTCGCAGCTTCAGTTGCTGATGGTGGTTCATGCCGCGTTCATTTTCATGGGGATGTTCCTAACCAAGGCCCCCATGATGTACGTCGTGATCCCGGCGCTTCTGCCCGGCTTAGCGGCCGCCGGGGTGGACCTCGTGCATTTCGGCGTGATCATCGTCCTGAACATGATGGTTTCCATGATGACTCCGCCGATGGGATTGATGGTTTTCATCGTGGGTGGGCTCGCCCGCATCCCCGTTGGTCCGATCTTCCGCGAGAGCTTGCCCTTCATGCTGACGCTTTATGGTGTGATGTTCCTGATCACGATCTTCCCGTCGCTTGTTCTCTGGCTTCCCAGTCTGGCACGGTAGGTCCGATGACGATCCGCAACGTGCTCTTGATCGGTGTCGACCAGATGCGGTCAGATGTGGCCGGACCGGGAAAGACAGTGCCCGCTCTCACTCCGCACCTCGACCGCCTCTACCGTGAAAGCGCGTCCTTCACCCGCGCCTATGCGTCCTGCCCGCTCTGCTCGCCTGCGCGGGCATCGATGTTTACGGGCGACTACGCCTTCAAGCACGGCATGGGCACGAACTGTGACATGTACCACAGCCTGTCCACCGAACTGATCGATCCGTCACGGCTTCTGCACTATCGCTTGCAGGACGCGGGGTATCGGACGGGGTTCATCGGAAAATGGCATGTCGGCACCACCCGTGGACCGGCCGATTTCGGCTTCGAAGGCATGGATCTGGCCGGCTACGGCAACGTGACGATGTCGCCCGATTTCCTCGCCTATCTCGATCGCGAGGGCCTCTCTTATTCCGTCGAGCCGACGGTATTTCTCAATCCGGACCGGCAGACGATGCTGGCCGGGGACTGGCGTGGTCCGGTCGCCTCAACTCCGGCCTACTACCTGACCGAACGCATGATCGGGCTTTTGTCGGATTATGCAGAGGCAGGCGATCCTTTCTTTGCAACCGTTCAATACTGGGACCCGCATCAGCCGCATCTTGTGGCGGACGGCTTCCGTGGCATCACCGATCGCAGCAAGATTGCCGCCTGGTCGAATTTCCACGACGACCTGTCCGGCAAGCCCCGGCGCGTCGGTCGCGAGCGCGACGATTTCTACCGGTTGCATCCGCGCACCGAGGATGAGGTCATCGCCTATATCGGCCATTATTGCGATCACATGGCGCAACTCGACGCGCAAATCGGCCGACTTCTGGATTGGCTCCAATCTGCCGGGTTGTCCGACGAAACCCTTGTCATCTTCTCATCGGATCATGGAGACATGACGGGAGCCCACGGCGGATTGATCGACAAGGGACTGCTCTACGAAGAGGCCATCCGCATCCCATTGTTGTTTCGACACCATGAGATCGCGGCGGGTGAACGGCCGCAGCTTGCGATGAACATGGACATTCTTCCCACCGTGCTGGACCTCCTCGGCCTTGGTGTGCCCGACCGCCATGGCGAGAGCCTCGTACCCGCATTGAAGGCGCCGGGTCAGGCGGGCCGTGGCGCGCTCCTGGTGGAATACCACGGACTGCGCTTTCTCTATTCGCAGCGCGCTTTGATCACGGGTGCGGGTCTGAAGTTCATCTTCACCCCGGGCGATTACGATGAGCTTTATGATCTGAACACCGACCCCGGTGAGTGCACCAACTTGGCTGCTACGGCCGAACATTCGGGGACCTTGTCGGACCTCCGGCTTGCGATGATGACGGAAACCGCGCGGATCGGCGACCCGCTGAGAGACTGTGTTGCGAAGTTCAGCGGGGTCTGGAACACCGGATCGGGGCAGTTCGATGTAACGAGCATGCCTTGACACCGTAGGTCTCTTCGCGAGGCTTCGGTCTGATCATGGGCCGCGCGCAGGGCTTGCGTCTCGGGGGGCATCTGCACGGCGTTGGCAATCAGAGAAGGCTATCGTTCTCGACAAGATCCGAGTTGATTTCCATCCCCAGTCCAGCGCTGTCAGCCAACGCCACCTCGCCTTTGTCCGGCTGCGGCGCGCCGCCGATGAAGAATTGATTGATGGCGTTCCACTTTGTCAGGTACTCCAGCAGGGGCGTTTCGTGCGCATTCTGTGCGAGAGAGAAGTGCAGGGATGCCGTGGTCGAGTGCCCATGTGGAATGACCGGGACATCATAGGTCGACGCCAGCGCCGCGATCTTCGAGATCTCGCTCAACCCGCCGCACCAGTAGATATCCGGTTGCAGCACATCGACGCATCGGCCGGCAAGCAGGTCCTGTGCCCCCCAGCGTGTATAATGATGCTCGCCGCCGGATAGGGGAATGCATGTCTTCATCCGCAGCTCGGAATATGACCGGACCCGATCAGGCAGGAACACTTCCTCGATCCAGCGCGGGCGAAGTTCCTCGAGTTCCTGGCAGAGGCGAAGCGCGTAGTCATAAGTGAACGACTGCCAGCAGTCGAACATCAGATCGTCGTCGTCTCCAACCGCCTCGCGCAACGTCCGCGCAAGAGCGATGTTCTTGCTTAAGCCGTCAGCCCCGTCAGCAGGTCCGTAACGAAAGAACCACTTTTGTGCCCGGTAACCCTCAGCGCGCATCTCGCTCGCGCGTTCCCTCACGCGTTCGAGGTCGGTGACATTGTGGCCAAGCATCGAGGCGTAGGCCGACACAGACTGGCGCGTCGGACCACCGAGCAACCGACAGACCGGCAGGTCGAGAATCTTGCCCTTGAGGTCCCAAAGAGCGCAATCGACGGCAGAGATCGCCAACATTCCGATGCCTTGGCGACCATGCGGCGAGGAGCGGAACATCCGGTCCCACAAGGCCTCGGTGGCCAATGAGTCCAGGCTTTTCAACACCTCGGAAAGATCGTCCCTGATCACCTGGGCCGGCGCCGCCCAGATCGGTCCGGCGCGACCAACGTGACCGTCCGTGGTTTCAATCTCCAAGAAGAGCTGTGCAATCTGGAAGGCCGTGTCGGATACCTGTTTCCCGCCCTCTGACATGCCCAAGCGTCTGTGGTCTGCATAGATATCCAGCGGTGAGCACTGTCGGTCTTCCCAGAATGGTCCCTGCGTCTCCATCGTGCCGACAAGGCGGCGTATGCGGATGTCGCCAATCTTCAATGAATCAGCCACCTGCGACGGAGCGGAGCAATGCAGTGTCGGGCTCGTCTGCTTCGAACAGTTTTCGGATGACCCGATAGGTTCGGCCGACATGATCCTGCATCAGGTCAGCGGCCCGGCGGTCATCTGACCGTTCCAGCGCATCGATGATATCCATGTGGACAGCATGCGAATCTGCGACCTGTTCGAGGGTGCGTGTCAGGCGCCATCGCAGCGAAGAAACCCGGCCCGAGATCTTCGCGTAGCTCTCCGCAAGGTTCGCGTTCTCGGCGAATTCGAAGATTGCGGCGTGAAACTTGATGTCGTGTGGTTGGTAAGCGGCTGCCGAGACGTCGAGCGCGGAAACAGAACTGTCGGCAATTTCGCGTAGTTTAGCCACGAGTGCGCCGCGGTTCCGCTCTGCCGCAAGCTTCATTGCGCCGATCTCTAGGATGGCGCGGAGTTCGCAGATCTCCCGCGCTTCTTCTGCATCGATGGTGAACACGAACGTCCCTCGCTTGGGCCGGACTTCGACCATCTTTTCCGTCTCCAGAACCATGAACGCCTCGCGCACGGGCGTCCGGCTGACATTCAGTTTTTCGGCGAGCAGATTTTCCGAAAGTCGTTCCCCCAGCGCGATCTTGTTTGTCACGATCATGTCGCGGAGAGCGTCCGCGGCTGCTTCGCTCGCCGGTTTCGGCGGCGTCAGGGGATTGATGTTGAGCTGGTTCAACGACATTGAGGTCTCGCTATATGCCTTCGTTCAATGACCTACACGGGAGCATGGGGGTGTCGCAAGAAAAAACTTGTATGTAACACACAAGATTGATACGCCAGCCTTACATACAAGTTGAAACAGCACCGTTCAGCATGCCCGAAGGGAGGTCATCCATGAACATGAAGCAGATGAAACGTGGTGCCTTGGCCAGCCTGATCGCGTTCGCGATTTCCGCGGCCCCGGCTCTCGCTCAAGAAAAGATGTCGCTTGCCGTCACCGCTCCGGTGGCGGAGAACGCGTTTTCCTACACGAATTTCGACGTCTTCGTCCGCGAGGTTCGTGCGCGAGCCGGCGACAGGATGGAGGTCGATTTCTTTCCCGGTGGCCAGCTAGGCGGTGTCGAGTCGACTCTCAATCAGGTTCGTGACGGCGTGATACAAGCGACTGATCCGTCGGACGGTTCACTGGCGGGCTTCTTTCCGGAGATCCAGGTGCTCAGCATCCCCTACGCATTCGTGAATCGCGAGGTGGCGTGGGCTGTTCTCGACGGGCCTTTCGGGCAGCGGCTGGCCGAAATGATGGCGGAGAAGACCGGCCTGCGTCCGCTCGCGTGGTTCGAGAATGGCGGTTACCGTCATTTCTCCAGCGCCGAGACCGAGATGAGAACCGTCGACGATCTCGCCGGTCTCAAGATGCGGACCATGAACCACCCGATGCACATGGAAATCGCCAAGAGCCTCGGCATGTCGCCCACGCCTATCCCGTGGGGTGAACTTTACACTTCGTTGCAGACCGGCGTCGTGGACGGGCAGGAGAATGCGATCCCAACGTTCCTCGTGCCAAAACTCGAGGAGGTCCAGAGCTACATCATCCTTGACGGCCATGTGTATGCCGTGTCGTCGATCGTCGTGAACGAGGCGTGGTATCAAGGGCTGCCTGACGACCTCAAGGCCGCGCTGCATCAGGCGGCGGAGGTCGCGAAGTGGACAAATCGCGGGCTCTCGGTTTCCAATGAAGTGGCGGGTATGGCCTATCTCGAAAGCGAAGGCGTCACGATCCACGGTGTCTCTGCCCAGGAAAAAGCCCGGTTCCGCGATATGGCACAGCCCGCCGCATTGGACTTCGTGCGGTCGGAGATCGGCGACGAGATCGTCGACGAATTTCTCGCTGCCGTCGCTGCTGCGGAAGCCCAATTCGGTTACTGAGCTAAAGGGCGAGCGGCGCGAAATCGCTGCCGTTCGCCCCTGAGGGAGGGAGACACGTGCTGCGCAGGCTGGAACTTGCCGCCGACAGGGTCGATCGGATCCTTGTCCTTCTGTGCAGCGCCATCCTAGCGATCATGGTCGTCATCATCGCCATGCTCGTCGTGACTCGAAACTTCCTTGGTTTCTCATTCCCGTGGTCGGAAGAACTGACACGGTACCTGATGATCTGGCTGGTCTTTCTTGGATCGGCCTCGCTGGTTTGGCGCGATGATCACATCGCCATGACGGTCCTCCCTGGTGCCTTGAGCACTCGGGCCCGAGCCGGCCTGATGCTTGGCATTCGTGCCGGTATTCTGGCCGTGCTCGGGCTTTTGATTCAGCAGTCGATGGCCATCGTCGGCCTCCGTCACACGATCCGGGCTGCGGCGCTCGGTGTCCCGCTTAGTTGGGTCTACGTCGCGATCCCCGTCGGCGCATCGCTCATGGTGTTTTTTGCCGCGATCCGCTCGTGGCAGGACGCCCGAGTTTTCCTGGGCCGGACAAACTGAATGGGAATCCTCGAATTCTCCGTCCTGTTTCTGCTTCTCGTCGCGTTGGGCGTTCCGATCGCCTTTGTCATGCTGATTTCATCGGCCATGTACTTCCTCATGTCGGGAAATCCGGCCTTCCTGCGGATGCTGCCCGAGCGAATGATGAACGGCATCGACGTCTTTGTCCTGATGGCAATCCCGTTTTTCCTGCTGACCGGCGAGATCATGAACCGGGCCAAGCTGACGGACCGTCTCTTTGTCTTCTGCAACATGTTGATCGGCCGGATCCGGGGCGGGTTGGCGCAAGTCAACGTGCTGGCAAGCGTGATGTTTTCCGGTGTCACCGGCGTCGCATTGGGCGATGTCGCGGCACTGGGAAAGATGTTCATTCCGGCAATGTCGCGGCAAGGCTATGACGTGCCCTTCACGGCGGCCATCACCGCCGCATCGTCGCTGATAGGGGCCATTATCCCGCCATCGACGATGATCATCCTCTATTGCGCGGTGATGAATGTATCGGTCGGTGCGATGTTCCTCGCTGCAATCGTCCCGGGCCTCATACTCTCTGTCGTCATGATGGGCACTGTGCAGTTCCTCGCTTGGAAGCGGCAATATCCAAAGGTTGAAGTCGAGGTCACGCCCCGCGGCCTTGCCATCGGGTTCCGCGACGCATTCTTTGCGATCTTCATGCCGATCATCATCATTCGAGGTATCATCGCAGGCTGGTTCACGCCCACCGAGGCCGCCGCCGTCACCGTGGTGTATTCATTGGTCGTCAGCATGGTTTTTCTCAGGACGCTCGGGGCGCGGGACCTTCCCGGTATTTTCGTAACAGCCTCGCATGATACCGCGCGGCTTTTTCTGATCATCGCAGGTGCTGCCGCAGTAAGCTGGGTATTCGCCATCGAACAGATGCCGGCGACCGTAAGCGATCTGCTGTCTGGAGTGACGGACAATACCGTCCTGACCGTGCTCGTGCTCCTCGTGTTTTTTCTTTTTCTTGGCCTTTGGCTCGACCCGTCGATCTCAATCATCCTGTTTGCGCCGGTCGCGTTGCCATTGGCGGTGGACGCCGGGCTCCATCCGATCCAACTTGGGATCTTCATCATCATAAATTGTGTTATCGGAACGATCACACCGCCGATTGGAAACATCATTTTCGCAGTGTCGAACATCGCGCGCATCGGGATTGGCGAGCTTGGGCTGGCTCTGGTGCCATTCATTCTGGGTGGCATGGCGATTCTGCTTGCCATCGGGTTGGTGCCGGGCCTCACACTCGCGCTTCCCGGCCTGTTCGATCTGATCAAATGACCGCCGCGTGAATTCTGATGGACTTGGGATGGCCGACCTTTTCGAGGACATCTCGCCGATCAAGTGCGAGGGTCCCGACGTGTCGACCGAGTTCTCGCCTCCGTCACTTTGACCTCGACGAGGTTGTCATGGACAAGTGGAGGTGCCCGGCATCGACGCCCGTGGGCCACATCGGGTTGGTTGCGTGTCAGAGGGCGTCCCGGTCATCATTTTCGTCAGGGATCGAAGATACTACGGAAACCCGGGAAGCGACGGCTGACGAGCGATCCGTCGCGCCAGGCGAAGAGCCCCGTGCAAAGGGAGTTGCGCCCACCGGCGCCCGCGGCTCTACGAAGAAACGGTCCAGTCGCAGGGGGCTGGGAAGCGCAGCAGCGGTTACGAGCCTTCGGTTGGCTGTCGCACCGGAGCGATTTTCAGGAGGGTTGTACGGGCAAAGCCTCAGGTCTCCGGCGTGGGCATCATTGGACTTGACCTGTTGGTGAATTCGCCAATCATCAGGAAATCACAGCTGATTGGACTGTCATGACCGAATATGCGCCGCTTGGGTTGATCGGCGTGCTGACGCCTCAGGCCAACACGACCGCCGAGCCGGAATTTGCGATCCTGTGTCCGCCGGGAGTGGCGTTTTTGACCGCGCGGCTGACCAGCGAGAAGGCCTCCATGGACGACCGACTGGTGGACTATGTCCTGTCGATGGAAGGGTCGCTGGGCCGGTTCGCGAATGCGCCGTTGAAAGCGGTGATCTTCGCCTGCACGGGGGCTGCGTATCTGGTCGATCCGGATGTGGAGAACGAAACGCTGGCCGAGATCGAGCAACGTCGGGGGTATCCGTTGATCACCGCGGCAAATGCCGTGGCCGATGCGCTGGCGGCGCTGGGCGCGCGCCGGGTGGGCATCGTGTCGCCCTACGGGGATCCGTTGCATGGGAGGGCGCTGGACTATTGGGCGAGGCGGGGGCTGGAGATCGCGGCGGTGCATCGGATCGGCAGCGACGCGGAGGCGTTTCACCCGATCTATGCGCTCTCGGCGGAGGCCTCGCGAGGCGGGCTGCAGGCGATGGAGGGGGCCGGGATCGAGGCGGTGGCGATGCTGGGCACGGGGCTGCCGACCTTGCCGACGCTGCTGCGGGCCGCCGGGGATCCGGTGCCGGTGATCTCTCCGAATCTGTGCCTGATGTGGCGGGCGATGCTGGTTCTTCGGGGCGAGGCGCCGTCGGAGGAAAACCTGCGGCCCTGGATCAGCGGCGAGGCCTGGGCGGAGCGGTTCCGGCAGCGAGTTTTGCCGGACCGAGGCGAAGTGTCCTAGCTAGGACACCAGCTTAACCTATTGAAAACAAAGGAGGTAGCGCTAACAGCGGGTCAGGACAATCCGCCAGATCGGTGCCATGGGCTCAGCCGCTCCGGACCTCGGCAAGATCGTTCCAGACATGCTGGCGGACGATCCGACCGTCGCGGATCAGGAACCAGTCGGCAAAGCGGATGCCCTCGAAGGCGGACCCGTCGGGCCAGAGACCGTAGAGCGTGCCCTGGCAGGTGACGATCGTGCCGTCGGCGGCGTCGGCGGTATCCATCCGGTTCACCCGCTTGGCGACACGCTGGTAGCGCGGGCGGGCCCAGTTGACCAGCTGATCAAGCGAGGTGAAAACCGCGCCACCGGGAAACACCATCTCGATCTCCGACGCGAGGCAGGCGGAGGCCGCTTCGAGATCGCGTGCCTCAAGCGCCCGCAAGAGCCGCATCACCAATGTCTCTGCGGCGGTCATTGCGCGAGATACCCGCCATCGACGACCAGGTCCGCGCCGGTCATGAAGGCGGCCTCGTCCGAGGCGAGAAATACGGCGGCCCCCGCCACGTCCCGCGGCAGGCCGATCCGCCCAATGGGGTGTTTTGGCGCCAGCGCCGCGGTCGCGGCCTCTTCGGAGCCATAGATCGCGGTCAGGCGGTCGGTCATCACCGCCCCGGGCGACAGGCTGTTCACGCGCACACCGTCGGCGGCATGGTCCAGCGCCATGGCGCGGGTCAGCTGGAGGAGTCCGCCCTTCGAGGCGCAATACGAAGCGCCGTTCGGCACCGCCACGCTGCCAAGCTGCGAAGCGATGTTGATGATCGCCCCGCCGGTTTGGCGCATCGCGGCCAGGACTGCGCGGCTGACCAGAAACGCACCGGTCAGGTTGACGTCGAGCGCACGCTGCCAGTCGGCCAGCGCCATGTCGGCCACCTTGACCCGGGCATTCGGTGCAGCGGCGTTGTTGACGAGAATGTCGATGCCCCCCAGCTCGCCGTGCACGGCCTCGATGGCCGCTGAAACAGACGCCTCGTCGGCGACGTCCACGGGATGCGCCATTGCCCTGTCGCCCAGCGTATCGGCGACATCCTGCGCCGCCGCCCCGTCGGCATCGAGCAGCGCGACGCGCGCGCCCTCGGCATGGAAACGCTCGGCGATGGC
>JAAUYH010067878.1_pt1 | contig 15427 bp, 11 predicted proteins | sample 7278061 | NCBI WGS metagenome assembly JAAUYH01 (sample SAMN14350203, study PRJNA611818) | marine sediment metagenome | isolation source: surface marine sediment (0.6m) | place: French Polynesia: Moorea | collected 2018-08
GTAAACCTAGCTCCATATTACAAAGTGCAATTGCACTGCTAAATTTGTGACTCTATAACTCTGAAATCTTGTGAAATAAATAAATCACTGGGCTATGGCACATTCTGAGTGTATGGTGGATATATGATCAATCCAAACAATGGTAATGTAATGGAGTTATTTTTAAGGGGTGATGCCAAACAATGGTAATGTAATGGAGCTATTTTTAATCCATTTGACCATCTCAAATTGTCTTTTCTCCACTTATTATATGTCACATGAAGCAAGTCATAGATTTTTTCATTCATAACAACACTAAGTATTAAAGAAAACTTTATATAAATGCTAATAAGTGTGCCACATGATATGGTATGTCACAAAGGTATTCAAATGTAGCCCAGACAAGAACATAGTATTGAATTTGTCCACTCTCTGCTTATCCATACTAAACACACCAATATGGGCAGGAAACACCTTTAACAATTTCTTCACTCACGTCATAGCACAAGAATCATCAATATGGCATTTTAAATCACATAACTCTCAGTCTTAATGCTGCTTTAGTGGTTTTGGTCACCCCTGCTTCTTTGACTACAAAGAAGAGAACCTGTTTTTCGAGGCTTAGCGATCGTTCCTGAATTTGTTATCTATTAACCAAGGAATGAAATACTATTCTGCTTACACTAGAGCAGAGCCACATGTTTTCATTTTTCTGACTTTTCTTTCATTAATCATGTATTTTGTGATCGACAGTTTCCTGTACATATCACTTGTCATTTCTCTGTTCATCACAACTAATTCCTTGCTAACTGTTGGAAGCTTCACATCAGTCAATGAAATACAGTGCAGATAGCGTCGACATAACAATAGGGTATGCAATGTGATGCAATGTGATGTATGCAGGGTAGATTCAGTAGCCAGTCTGGTACAGACACGCTACCAGTGCCAAGACTTGTTAGTCAGGTCAAATCAGTGACACTTGTTAAATCTGGCAGGGCTAGATACTCGGCATCCACCTAATTAGACAGCTTACACTCTGTATGTCACGTCATGTACGTTGCATAATGTATTGTTATGTCAACGTCATCTGTACTGTATGTTCACTGATATCCTGGGACAGTCTCAAGAAAGCAAGACAACATTAATGGTGTTTGTATACCCAGTGTTATATAATTTCCATTTTCCTAGAGATGGTCCCTGTGGTTTATGATGGCCTTGACAAAGTTACACAACTGAATGAATAAATGATTTTGAATGTATATGAATATAATGGATCTGCTCAGTGAGATGTGATATGTGCTGTAAAGCCTTTAAAGTATGTCTATATTATCTATTAAACAACTATGTTTTATGATATGCAGATAATTGCAATCATTTTCATATTTGTATTGCAGTGTTTCATATTAAGAGTGTTGCATAAAAAGCAGTTTTTAACTTTCAACTATATTTTTAAAATGCAGGATTTATGAAACAAAAATCACAAAAAATGAGAACATGTGGCTCTGCTCTAGTGTGTGCAGAATAGTATTTCATTCCTTGATTAATAGTTAACAAATTTAGGAATGATCACTAACTCTTGAAAAAACAGCCTCTCTACTTTCTAGTCAAGCAAGCGGGGTGACCAAAAGCACTAAACTCCCCTTAACTCTAGATATCAAAGCTAATCACTCTAGCTAGGTCAGCAGTGTATATAGTATCTATAAATTTATCATAATAATCAAATTTAAGGGACATATGTATATACAGCTTACACAGTCAAGTAAAGTAAACCTAGCTCCATTTTACAAAGTGCAATTCTACTGTAAAATTCAGCTCAATTTGTGACTCTATATGTCTGAAATCTTGTGAAATAAATAAATCACTGGGCTATGGCACATTCTGAGTGAATGTTGGATATATGATCAATCCAAACAATGGTAATGTAATGGAGTTATTTTTAAGGGGTGATGCCACATCTCGCTTGAAAATTCCGGCCATTGCTAGGGTCGTTAGGCACACTTTTTCCTTAGCAACCAAAAGAATCTGGATCTGATACTTAATATGAAGAAGGCCGAATATCTGGATTGATTTGAAACAAAAAATGTTGAAAATCAGCAGTGTTTCATAATTAAGCTGACCAATATCCATACATATATTTTTCAGAAAAATGCATAATTCGGCCATTTTCTGGTGAAAATGTCTTAGTGAATAGTTTTTACAAAAAATGCAAATTTTAAATCAGTCTAGGCATTAGGTCTTTTCTCTGTGTGAAGTATCACATTCAGATACCTTTGGTTGCTAAGGAAAAAGTATGCCTAATGGAATCAAAGATATCGGCAAATGTACCATAGCCCCTTAATTCATTTGACCATTTTAAATTGTCTTTTCTGCATTCATGTGTTACATGAAGCAAGTCATAGATTTTTCATTCATAACAACTAAGTATTAAAAGAAAACTTTATATAAATGCTATAAGTGTGGCAAATGATAAGTCATGTCACAAATATATTCAAATGTAGCCCAGACAAGAGCTTAGGATTCAGTTTACCCACTCTCTGCTTATCCGTATTAAACACACAAATATGGGCGGGAAACACTTTTAACAATTTCTGCAATCATAGCATAGCACAAAAATCATCAATATGACATTTTAAATCACATTGCCAGAAGGTTACAATATGTAGACAGCTAAAAGTGTCTATCTATAAACAATCATATAGTTCTGAAACCTTGTGATTAAAATAATTCACTCCACCATCTCAAACTGTCTTTTCTGCTCTCATGTGTCACATACATTAAGTCACAGGTTGAATCAGTCTACATTGGCAGGTAAACCTGGAAATAAGAAAAGTATTCTCTTCAAACCTAAATAAAATATCCCTGCATCTTGCAGAGTATAATCCAGGCTGCTTCCATGTGTAACATTTAGAACTTCCAAAAATGAAAATTCCGAAGTAAAATCATATTGTATTGTATTTTGTATTGTATTTTATTGACAAAAATGCTTAACTAAGGCTGTGTACATTTTATATGTATCAGTATCTTTTAAAGCATACATGAGAAGTGCTACACTTCAGTAACACATGCACTGCAGCAGGAGTTTCTCATATTGCAAACTTGGCCCAGCATACATAATTGTTACTGGACCAGTAACATATATACGTACCCAATTTCCTGAGTTCATTTTCATTAGGGATGGGATCCTTCCCATCCCACTCAAATTTTGCCAGCACCTGGTCCATTGTGATAGTTTCATCCACTCCCTGGTGCCATCCCTTCTTTTCATCCTTTTCAATCCATTTTATCGTAACTGCACGTCCCTTCACCTGGCACAAAGAAAGAAAATGTTAAAGCTTTTCAAACATTATGTCTTTTGGGGAATATTAAACCACTTTAAACAGAACATTAATATTAGCCAAAATATTTATATGATGATAGTGCCATGATTTCAAATATTAATGCAGATAGAAATGCAGTACCAAGGATTGTACAAGAGAGTATGCATAATGAATTTTGTAGATCCTGAGATGAACTGTTTAAGCTTACTGTCACCTTTTTCACAAGCCCAATCCATGGGTAGGTTTTTTGAGTTTTTGGTGCTTTCTTCGGTATTTTCACCAGTACAGCATCTCCTCCCTCTACCCTTATCGGGGCTCGAATGAGGTTGTCTGAAAGAAAACAAAAGGAAAAAATGCATGGTATTGAAACTAAAATTATTAGAAAGAAATCCAGTAACAAGAACTGTCTTTAAAAAAGACATGCTCGCTGTGACAATGTGAAAATTAAAAACAAAGTTCTAATCAATAGATTCCAATGTTGGTTTGGTTTGGAAACAGGTTCAGATGATCCAATAATTTCATTACTCTGGTGTCACAAATTTCTTATCATGCATTAAGTTCAATTCCAAGATGGCAGCTACCATACTGTGAGCGATAATACATCAAATTCAAGACGACAATATACGCGAGCGAAAAATTATAAACATGTTTACTGGTTTTAAACATTAATTCATGTAGCCAGGTGGAACTACTGCAGCCTGAGCTATGGTAGCTAGAGGGAGTTTGATATGGTGGCTCTCTCAATCTAGCTGCACATGTTGCATATATGTGCCTGAAAGAATTTATCCAGATTTGTAACTGAAATAAGGAGTTTGGTTTGGTTGACAAATTGCCCTAAAAGTAGTAACTAATTTGGTTCTGATGCTAGAGAGGGGAATCTTGGGCGTGATGTCATTCACACAGTAATCACATGTGGTTTTGAAATCCCCCATAGAGGAATCCCCTGATGCTCCCACATGGGCCTCATGTGTTGTGCATTACATAGCAGTCTCTGACCAGGCATATCCTTGACCCCTGGTCAACTTCAGACAGGGCGTAGCTCCTGTCAGCAGACAGTGAGGGTAAGAAAGGGCTGCCATGACAAGCCTAGCTTGTCGATAATAAACAGGATACTTGACTATCAACACACTATAGCACCTTGCAATTCATGATTGGTACATGCATCAAGATTTGGATGGGGGGGGGCTACATTTGGGAGCCCCTTTAATGGTTCTCTATCCTCACTGAGATTTTGTACATTGTGGAAAACTTCATTTTAAATGCATGGGTAAAGGGAAAATACTGTTGTCACCCTTTATTGAATTACTTTTTGACCAATAATAAAATCAGAAACCTTATTTTAGACCCTTAAATAATGGGGACACCTACCCATATTTATAAATACATCAAGTAGTCTGGTAGGTCTTATATCCAGTGTAAAGTATTCATTCACTCTACTGATGAATTTGAAATATAACCAAATATGAATATGTTGAATCTTTTGTATGCTTGGATTACTTGTGGTATGTAATACTGATCTATTTACCTTGAGGTTTGCTTGGTTTTTCCCTAACCAGCTCCTTCAGAGGACTGTGGTAGTCATAAATGCCAACTGAAATAAATGGTATACAGTTCAACATTAAATGATGACAGAGACATTATGAATACACACTTGAGATCTATAAATACATAAATGTGTTTGAAATGATATTACTGCTAATTTGTCTAGAGTAGCTTAACTTTAGAACCGAAATGGTACAATATGAACAATACAATCCTAATACAGTTGAATCCAAAACCAATGTTGGTAGCATGTTTGGTTACATTTTGCCACAGCCATACACACAAAAGATAAATCTGATGGCAAGGTTTCTTCTACACAACTTTCTGTCAAGAAATTCGTTTAAAATAGAGGAATTTGTTGTGGTTCATCCTGAATTTCGGGTAATGGTAACATACTTCAAATGAGAAAATAGCTTGAAATTATTGTAAACATCATGTAATATGGTCAATAATACCAGAAATATAGAAAAAATTAAAACTTTAAGATGACACACTAGTGGCCTCTTGTTTCTATGTTTGGAACTAAAGAAAAAATGTAAATAAAGTTGGTGGCAAAAATGTTTTCAATTCAAGTGAAGATAAAATAATAACAATTTTGGTTGATAATATTTATGCTACCAACATTGGATTTCGACTAGACTGTAATATAGCTAATGCTGAAAATCAAAGGCAAATATTATGTGGTATGAGAAACATACTTCCTTCTTTTCTCGTTTTAGAGGCTGATGCATTTTGTCCTGGTGTATCTACCTTTCTCTTCTTGGCCTTCGACTTTGGCAATGGTGACTTTTCTGGTGTCTGTTTCTTCTTAGGACTCTTTTGCTTGTTACGGGCTGTTTTAGAGGCTTTACGGGCTGTTTTAGAGGCTAATGTCTTTTGCCCTGGTGTATCTAGCTTTCTATTCTTGCTTGTCGACTTTGACAATGAAGACTTTTCTGGTGTCTGTTTCTTTTTAGGCATTTTACTAGCTGTAAATGAAGAGCAAATCATTTTTCAGCATTAATACACCATAATATTTTCAGCAGTTCCATTCATTAACATCAGAGGTCTTTAGGAGTAATATAATGAGCCTTTTTGATGATACCAGACCTCAGTATCTCAGGTATTCCAAAGAGTTCCCTGTATATAAAATAGTGTATTTCTTATTCTGTTTATTTTTGACATGCCAGCTACTCTCCATGGCTATGTGAGGCGCATTATTCTCTGAACAAGAGTCTTAAAATTCATGAAGTAAAGCTTGTAATTGTATTATACTAATCATTAATACCTTCCATTAATTCCAGCTCATCATCAGTATCCTCAACTTCTTCATCAGTGGAATCAACTTAAATAAAATGCATCAAGAATAGGATAACTCTTATACATATTGTCTATATCTAAATGTATGTACTATTTTACATGTAGCATATGAGCTTAATTCAAATTAAAATATAAATGACATGTATTTAAATGAAATATACTCCCATTATGTTCATTTTAAAGTATACTGTTACTGAAAATGAATTATTCTCACAAATAAAAATCCCCAAGCACTGACTAAGGGGCCGATCATTCAATATGTAGGGGGGGGTTATGGGTATGGCTCATACCTGCTGGATAAAAAATTATCTTAGCCCTAGTTTCCCTAGTCCCCTAAAAAAATTTAAAAAAATATCTTAGCCCACACCTTAATAAAAAAAATCCTCGCCCGACCAAAAAACCATACCCCCCTACATATTAAATGATCGGCCCCTAAAGACATTCATAATTGAAATATGTACCTGTTTGTACATAGTAATCATGCTCACTTCTGTCCCAAGTTTCTGTTTCTGCAATGAAATGTAAACAATATGAAAACTTTAAATTCATTCATTCCTGAACACTTGAAATTATATTATGAGATTATACTCATGTATTTCAATGCAAGATACAATGCAATGACTGTGGGGGTTTCAATTTGAAAATGGGCTTTCATGAGAACTGGAAAATGCATAACCCTTTGAACCTTGCCTGGTGGCTTATAGTGTGATGTTCATAAAGCAAACATATGGCTATTTCAATTATGAGTACAACATAAACAATTTGTGTGCCATATTATAACAGCATAAGACATTTGTCAACAGTGATTTTATCTTTGTCTTTAGTTAAAGTTAGATGACACAGTATCTCATAAAGGACCCTTTTCAACTAGAAACACACTGTGGTGCATCCGTAATAAAAGGCATACTTCTATTCAGCTTTGTTATTTTGACCTTCACAGACTGAAACAAAGCTTAAGACATGGCGAAAATTCATTCATGTCTATTGACAGCAAGTATGACATATACTTTTATCAAAACAATGGCAAAAAGATTTTAAAAATGCCCTGTTTACTCCTTTATATCTTATGAATGATTGAGCAGTGAAAGATCTAGAATACAAGTTCTTTGTCATTTAACAATAATATTTATGCTGTTACATACATGTATGTGTACCATTAAGGGTGGACAGCTATGTTACCTACCTACTCTTCTCACAGTCCGAGGTGCCACTTCTGCAAGAGAATCAAATTGAAAAGTTTGGATTTTGATTTTAACATTTATGTGTTTGTAATATTTTAGCATGAGGGTCCAGGATGTCTGTAGTCCTACAGATACCTTTGAATAAAAAATCTGACATCTTATTCATCCAAGATTTGTTCATGCTACAGCTACTAAAGAATATCAGACTGCGCCATATGGCTCTACTGTAATTGAAATACCAGGCGAAATGCTAAGTAGTAATATTGTTTACCAATTATATGAGCAGCAAATACATGTACACTAATATACATAGCTCAGAGAGAATTATTCAGTACGATGCCACTTTGCTGCATGTATTTTAATAATAACACAAATTGCACTTGTAGATTGGGCTTGAGAAATTAATACTGAATACTCATATCTAGATAAGATATAATTAAGTACATACTGCAAAACATTCATCTAGCAATCTATATGCCTTACTTATCAAACACCTTTCAGAAACTGAATTTATAATGGTTATGAGGAACAACATAATCTAAGCCTCACCACAACATGTAATACTATAGGTACATTTCAGTACCTGATTTATTTTTATCATACAACTTTTATAAAAAAAAACCCAGAAAAAAGTATAATTAACTCACCTTTCCCAAATCTTGCCTGAATGGCTTCAGCCACCAGTCCTGTTATTAAGTAAAAGAAACAATTTTGTAAAGAGGTGGGAACTGAAAAGTCATTTTGGAAAAGATATCTATAAGTTAGAGTTATTATTATACAAAATGTTGTCATATTATCATTTTAATAAATGTTACAACTAAATGGTTGGAAAAAATTGAATTCCTGATAACTTACCACTAAGCCCCATCTCAAACTCCCTGGTGGTCAGCACCACACCCTTCACGTCAATACTGGTTGCCCTCAACTGGTCGACGTTTGCGTCTGATGACACCATAATGACATCGTCATCAATGACCAATCTTATTGGGGTAGAACTCTGCAAATTATTATATGAACAAAGAATCATTATTATTGCAACATACAACATATTTATGGATAACATTAGTAGAGATGCATGAAATTTGCATGCAACTGATGTAGATGCCCATATGGCATGTACAGACCTTTCAGTATATTACAAAAAGCTAAGCTGTAAACTCATACCTTGGCCTTCTTCATTGCCCCTGCCTTTCGTAGAACACTTTTGGCATAGCTGTTTTTTTCAAACTTGACGAGAAGTCCATGCTTCTTCTCTTGCCCCATGTTTCTCAGTGGGTTAAATGTCGTGGATTTAAACTTGCCTTCTTTAAAGCCCGACTTTATGATATCATAATTCTCTGTTGAGAATCTGGCCACATGAATGTGTGGCTGTAGAGCCTGGCGCTCCTTTCGCTGAAACATGCAGAATAACCAAGTTAGCTGTTATTGTTTACATAACATTACTAGGTAAAATGGTTTCTGGTTTAGAGTCAAAATGATACTTGTGTCCATAACAGAATTTTTTGTTGAGATATATGTTTGCCAGTATGACCTGGATTTATCATGTTTATGCTTGTGGGCAAATTTTACTTTTGATGCATTTATTATTTTGTTAAATATTGGCAGCTCTAATTTGATTCAAACATGTTCATTGTAAGTACAGAGAAGAGCAATTCTGAAATAAGGCCTTCTCATTGTAAATACAACACATAAATATTTTGCAAACTTTAAAGCTAATTCCTTAATATAAAACCAAAACAATAATAGGATTGTATCAGTGCACTTGTAAAGGACAAATTGAGGTCTGCCTGTCTAGTGTCCTTGTGCAACGATGGTTTATCACAGGGTAACTACTGCATTATCCCATAGCTTAATAAAACCATCCTCCATGTTCAAAAACTCAACTTAATTAATTATATATTAATTATTATAAATCTGTTGAATTGAAGAATACTTTGCTCTCAATCCACTGATTTAAATAATTCAAGCTATATGCTAATTGATCATTGCAAATTGTATCTTTCACTCAATACCAATGGCAACATTGGTTAAAAAAAACTCCATTCAGAATAATCATTGTTATTCTAAAACACTTTCTAAAGAGTTCATTGTTTGACAATTCACTGTTTGGAAATGACTAGCTTCAGTGAATGCATTTGTCTTTGGCTAGCTATAGCAAAATATTAATTACTACCTACCGTCGTAGCTCTGAATAGCTTGTTTACTTCTGTCTCATCCATTGAAGCATTTTCCTTGAAGATCTTTCTAATACTTTCGACTATTTCGTAGTCTGTCATGCACAGTGACGTTTGAGTGTCCAAGTTTAGCCCAACTCCCAATGTAACAGCATGACCTGGTGTCATATCGACATAGACAACTGCTGTGACAGTCTTAAACCAGTCTGGGTGTTTACTTTTCTTTATGTTCGCCATTGCCTGAAATCTGTGGTTGCCATCGATGACCATGAATTTGTCCTCAGCCTGCCTCATCACCGTAATCATCGATGATAGTATCCCATTCCCCGCTGCCAGCAGTTTGATCTCAAGATTATATATGTGCTCTTCATTCAGGGGCCGCACCATGTAATCCTTTGTGGGCATTACGAGTTTTTCAAACTCTACTTCTACAGTCCCCTCATATTTCCTTGTAGTACTATTGCCAGAGTCTTTTTCTTGCTCTAATGCTGATTTTGTAATATCCTGTTTCAAAAGAAAGTGCACATTGGTTTACTATCCTATTTCACATACAACATTACTTCAACAAGTGCAACAAGTGTCTTTGAGACAGCTTTTTTGCATGTGCAAACATGTTAGGTATAACATAAAAAGTATAAATCAGAAAACACATTAGGTTTTTATTTATAGACACTACTGTGTATTTCTGGCATTGGTCAAAACAAGGCAAATGTAGAAAATATAGAAATTATCCTAACAAAAAAGCTGCTTCTATACCTAACATTTCAATTCAAAACCACTGACTTAAATAAATCACTATCCAGAAAAGTCAAATGTAAGATTTCTGTCTGCCATCTATAAGTATCCTATGGTGCTATGCTCTGTTCCCAACATTTCCACTCAAAACTACTGAATTAAATAATTCACAATCCAGAACAGAATGCCAGGTGTATTTGTATCTGGGGTAAAGATATCATTAAATATCATATGGTTTTACAGTCCTTATTCTACTGCTTAACCCATATGTTAACATATTAGGGAGATTCTATTAAGTAAAAAGAGATATAAAAGTTACTCTGTAATCAAACCTAGCATTAGGCAACACATACCTCACTATCTGCAACTTTGTTTATCAAGCCATCAGCAGCTGTGTTCATCAAGCTGTCAGCACCTGTGTGCAACAAGCCATCATGCATTTCTGAAATTATAATGGAAAAACATCTTTAATTGTCAAAATAACTATATTTCATTTCTGATTTTTAATCTCTCTTGCGAAATTGAGGTTCCTTTAGACAGCAAACCAAGCCTCTGTTATTGAAATATGTATTTCATTCCTCAAAATATTCCAGAATTGAATTGAAAAGCTACAATTACTCACATACATAATAATGCAAAATAGAAGTGTTCTACTGAAACCTACACAAATAAATCTAAAATGGCAATGTTAACTCACTGTTTTTTCTGTCCTTGATAAATATAAAATACACTAATTTTTCCTTTTGGATGCAACATTGTTTTAAATTAATTCACCATCTACCCAAATTTATCCACTCTTACATACTCTTACATACCTGCTTTACTCCTCATAATCATGGTCCTTACAGAGCTCTAAAACATACAGGAAAGGCCAGCTGTCCACAACACTACTTAAAGTCATCTATGATTCAACATTCAACAACAAATTAACTACATACCTTCAGTTTTTTGTGAAGTGTCCATTGTCTTCAAACTCCTACCGGCATCTGATGCTGGGCCCGGGTGCTGGGCCTGGCAGTTCCTGCCTCTGTAGCAAGCTTCCCCGCCACCATGGGGTCACTACACCAAGATGACCTGTCCCTGACCCCACCCTCCTGAACCCCTGTCCAGCCAAGCAGATAAAGGTCACCCAGTTTTGCCGACCTTCACCTCATTGACCAAGATAATACTCCATTAATCTCAGATTATCCTCTCCCGTTTGGGTCACCAAGGACACACATAAATGTCAATCAGTTTTCACTGCAAACATTAAATCACTTCTTGAAATATGCGTTCAATTTTCAAATTTCAAAAAAGTCAGTTACAAATCATAGTAATATGTATTTGTGTTATTCATTATGCTCACTATGTTCAGAGATTATTCTGTTTTCAATTGTGTCCATTTGATCAGCAAACCTGCTTTGCATGTGATTGTTTGTCCTCAGTAAATTTTCAAGATTCATGATCCTAACTTGGAGCAAGGTCATTTGACCAGCCAGATTTCTCATTTCTCCCTGGATTTGACGCCCTTGTAGCCGCACATAGTTAAAGTGCTCAAGCCTTACATCTGCTTCTCTAAAGTTATTTGAATTTTGAGCTCTGAAACACCGGTTGCCCATATTCATGTATTGCTTTAATCAAGTATTGTGCAGCTAGTTCCTTTAGTGACTTTCAATGAAATGAGAAGGAAAAGTAAAACAAAACTGGCTTCATTTACGCCATACTCACACATACCCACGCATATAAGTTACAAATGACCATGGAAATGTAAGTCTATATTTTTACACAAAGGAATAAAGTGATTGAAGATGAAAAATACAATAGTTTTTGCAAGAAATGAACATAAATTTGTCATCTGTGTTCTAGTATTAGCAAAATTCAAACAGACAAAATACATAAATATTTCAACATTGTGTGTGTAACCTGGTTTTGTGTACTTTGATGCCTATTTCTTTTGGTAGGGCGAAGATGGGTCAGTGAACTACAAGGAATTGTACAAGTCAGTGCCAAGTACTGACTGACAGGCTTAAACAATAGATCTTTGACAAGTGGTTCCTAGATGCATTGCCCACTGTCATCAATCCATCACTTGGGGGACTATATTTTTTTCTTTTATATCTTTTGTAGCTCCAAGACTTTGTAACATCCTTCCATTCATTACCTCAGTGTCCTATGTATAATTATCAGTCTAGTAAAGTACCACCAATGGTAACAAAATATTATGACCATAGGTGGTTACAAATGTTTAAATGTTACCAAGATTTTTAAACTGTTGTCAGTGATGGTAACAGTAAAACCAAAATATAGAAACAGTAGTTTGTTATCACGTGACCGCTCCTGATCATAGTACAGTAAAAATCAGATAGACAGAAGGGAACCACATGGAATCTTTTGTTACAGGGGACACTGGCACCCAGAATGGTAACATATTTTCTTTTCTTATAAGTGAGTGAGTTCATTAATTACCATGGGTGGTAACAAACCAATTGTTACCACCGGTTGTACTTGCCTAGACTGATCATGCCATACTAATTGACAATTGTTGCACAGATCTGGTAAACTACAAGACCAAGCTTGTAAGGGTCTCTCTCTAAATTGATACATTATTACAGGAATGCTTTGCAAAATACACAATGAAGTTTGTCTGATGCATTATATACTAAGTATGTAATGAAATCTTGGACAACTTTTGTAGGGGGGGGGGGGGGTCATGAAATTGTTACCTCATCTGGTAGGGTGGGTCATGAAATTATGATTCTCTAGAATCAAATTTTGTATGTTTTAATACAGACATTCAGCCTTTTTCCCCAGTTTGATTAGAAATTTTCAGAGCCTCACTTCGCTTGGAACTCTATTTTTCCCATTTACCACCTTTTAAACCAACAGATGTGCATATATTTTAACTATATAACATATATATGTATATAACTATCTATATGTATGCACCGGCTTTGGGGTATTTTGCTAGGACCAGAGGGGGGTCATGAAATTTTGGTCCATCTGTGTAGGGGGTTTATGAAATTATGTCATCTAGGTGGGGGGTTATGATATCGAGCAAATGCAATTTTTACAAAGTCATGGCCCCCCACCCCATGATTAATGACAGATCGCTAAAAGGATTCAAGGTCAAGGTCATTTTCAAGTCAAATGGTATATATTTCATACTAGCTGAACATTCCCGTCCTACGGATGATCAAACAATGGTTATTACATGACCAAAACATGCATTAAAACATGTTAAAATGAATTTGAAATGATAGTAAATTTTGTTCTGATGAGATATTTTGTGACAATACCCATATGCCCAAAGCACAGGTCTGGTGTCCTCAAGGCCACCATTGCTTGTGTTTGTGAACCTCCTGTCATCACAGCTTAATCATGTCAGTTGTTTTGTTTGTGTTTAATATGGTACTTTCCCCTTGATATTCAAAAGAAACATGTATCACTTTCACAGAAAGTTGAAAGAAAAACAACCAATGTTTATTGAACAAACTGAAATTAAAAGTGGATGGTTAGTATGTGTTCATTTGCAAGGTCAGAACATACACAAGCAGCGGTGGCCTGTAGGACCACCAGACCAAGACTTTAGAAAGAATAATGTCTACAACCTGTATTATTTTACTATAAAGCTTCATCTATGTGATTAAAGGAAAGTGGGGTTATAAGAGACCCTGCCAAGCTGCTGGTTAGCTTACAGCTGCTTAAAGTGAAAGCAACTGAGCATCTGTGGTGACCTTATTGCTAGATATATGCAGGGTGTATTTCACAACCAGCTAGCAACAAGTGGTCACATCACACAGGGTATTACATCATACCTCTGCCTCAGCTCTATTTATAACATGTTTCACTTGCATTTGAGTTCTCACTTACATTTTCACATGCACAAGCTAATATGAAATTAATTTTATATATACTTTAAAACATGAAAAGTTTGCTGTATGTTAATTTCGCTAATTTCAGGTTTTTCTGTACAATTCTATTTGAAAATGCATTTTTTGCTGCATTTTATTTTCACTAATCATTATCCATAGTGAAAATAGTGCAAAATTAAAATGCTAGCGAAAATTTCATGTTTTACAGTATGTCAAGCCTTATCTGTGTTTCTCCTAGATTTCTTTTTGTCTGGATATAAATAGCCTTGTGACCTTGAAAACTAGGTCAAGCTCAACCATGACATGGCATATCAAAGTTTACTAGATGCCCCTGTTGGTATGAATATCAAAGCCATATCTGCAATTCTGCTGGAGATATTAAACATATGTTGCTTTACTAAAATAGCTTTGTTACCTTGAAAATTAGGTCAAGGTCATTCATGTCATGGCATTCTAAATATCTACATTAGATGCACCTGTGGTATAAATACGTAAACTGGATCTGTATTTCTGTCCGTCGGACCGAGGTATTCAACATACATTGTTATGTTACTAAAAATAGCTCTCTGACCTTTAAAACAAGTCAAGGTCACCTGTGACAAGATATATGAAAGCTCTTTGAAAGCTCTTATGAAAGCTCTAGATGCACCTGTAGTATGAATATCAAGGCCATGTCTTGATATCTGCCTGCGATATTGGAACTACATTGTGTTACTAAAATAGCCCTGTGACCTTCAAAGCTAGGTCAAGGTCATCGTTGACAGCAGACTATAAAGATCTTTACTAGATACACTTGTGGTATGAATATAAAGACCATATTTGAATTTCTGCCCGAGATATTGGAATTACAGTGCATTACTAAAAATAGCCCTGTGACCTTGAAAACTAAGGTCAAGGTCATCCTAGACAGAATACATCAAAGACCTTTACTAGATGCACCTGTGGTATGAATATGAAGGCCATATTCTAATTTCTGCCCGAGATATTGGAACTACATTGCAGTACTAAAAGTAGCAATGTGACCTTCAAAACTAGGTCAAGGTCATCCTTAGCAGGGGACATTAAAGACCTTTACTAGCTGCACCCATCGTATGAATATGAAGACCATATCTGAATTTCTGCCTGAGATATTGGAACTACATTGCATTACCAAAAATAGCCCTGTGACCTTCAAAACTAGGTCAAGGTCATCAATGACAAGGCAAATCAAAGATCAAAGATCTCTATGAAAGCCATATCTGTATTTATGCATGAAATATAGGACCCACAATGTTTTACTAAAAATAGCCCTGTGACCTTGAAAACTAGGTCAAGGTCACCTCTGACATGGTATATCAAAGCTCTTCTAC
>JAAUYH010206851.1_pt1 | contig 15425 bp, 14 predicted proteins | sample 7278061 | NCBI WGS metagenome assembly JAAUYH01 (sample SAMN14350203, study PRJNA611818) | marine sediment metagenome | isolation source: surface marine sediment (0.6m) | place: French Polynesia: Moorea | collected 2018-08
CGGGCCTTCGGCCCTCCCGGGCTCGGATCCGTCGGCCTTCGGCCTCCTCGACCTCGCGCCGGCTGAGCTTCCCGGGCCTTCGGCCCTCCCGGGCTCGGATTAGGTGCCACCCTTGCCATCGGAGTCCGCGATCTCGTTGGCGTGATGGCCCTGGAGATAGTCCTCGGTTTCCTCGGCATCAACCTCGTCGTCACCGAACAGGGCGTTGAACTTGTCCTGCCGATCTATCTCGCGCTCCTGGTAGGCATCGCGTTGGGGAGGCTCCTCACCCATCTCCTCGGCGATCTGCTCGAGCGCCGCCGCCACATCTTCTTCCTGGTCGTGGTTCTTGACCTGCTGTTCGAGGTCTTCGATCGTCTCGCCGTTGTCGCTTCCGCTGCTCATCGTCGCCTCCCAATTGCCTTGGACTGATTCCCTTCATCCATCCTGACGGAACGAACCACCTAGCTCCACCCGTCTCCGCCTGCCTGTCGGGGCCGTCGTCTAAACCCGGGACCTTGGATCCCGCCGGCGGTGAGTGTCAGCCGGCTTCTGAATGAGTGACCGGTTCTTCGCCCATCCACTCGCGGAGGGTGTTCTTGAGCTTGGTCTGCTGGATGAAGATGTCGTGCTCGGGGTCGTTGGGCCCCGCGGGCTGCGGAGCCTTGAAGTAGAAGCTCAGCCACTCCTGCACGCCGGAGACACCGGCCCGTGAGGCCAGGTCCATGAACAGGGCCAGGTCGAGCACGATCGGGGCGGCGAGGATCGAGTCACGGGCGAGCAGGTTGATCTTGATCTGCATCGGATAGCCGAGCCACCCGAAGATGTCGATGTTGTCCCAGCCCTCCTTCTCGTCGCCGCGGGGCGGGTAGTAGTCGATGCGGACCTTGTGGTCGATCTCGCCGTAGAGCTCGGGATACACGTCGGGCTGCAGGATCGTGTCGAGCACCCCCAGCTTCGAGTGCTCTTTGGTCATGAAGTTCTCGGGGGCGTCGAGCACCTCGCCGTCGCGGTTGCCGAGGATGTTCGTCGAGTACCAGCCCCGCACGCCGAGCATGCGACTCTTGAGCCCGGGCGAGATGAGGGTCTTCATGAGCGTCTGGCCGGTCTTGAAGTCCTTGCCGGCAATGGGCACGCCCTCCCGCTCGGACAGCTCGACCATGCACGGTAGGTCGACCGACAGGTTGGGGGCGCCGTTGGCGAACGGGACCCCGCTCATGATCGAGGCATAGGCGTATATCTGGCTCGGGGAGATGTTGTCGTCGTTGTTCCGAAGCCCGGCCTCGAACGCGTCGACGCTCGAATGCACGTCGGACGCCTCCTGGTAGGCCTCGGTCGAGGCACACCAAACCATGACGAGCCGGTCGCACCCGTTCTCGGTGCGGAACCGCTCGATGTCTGCAATCAGCGCTTCGGCCTGCTCCATCTTGTTGGTCTCGGTCTTCACGCGCACGCCGTCGATGCGCGACACCCACCGCTGGTCGAAGACAGCGTCCATCGCCACGATGCCCTCGAGCTCGCTCGAGAGCGGGGCCAGATCGGACTCCTTCATGACGCCGGCGGTGCGGGCGGCTTCTAGCGCATTGGGGGAGAGTGGGTCCCAGCCGCCGAAGACCAGGTCGTCGAGCTGAGCCAGGGGTACGAACTCGGCGATGCGCGGGTTACGCCCCTCTTCGCGCTGTCCCAACCGGATTCGCGCCATCTGAGTCACCGAACCGATCGGTGTGTCTCCGGTCTGTCGGGAGTGAAGGACCCCGGCGATGACGGTCGACGCGACGGCGCCGAGGCCGGGCATGAGCACGCCGAGCTTCCCGCTGGCCGGGGCGATCGTGCGGGCTGATGCTGATGATGAGGTTTCGATCATGCCGACAGTCTAAGGATCTCTTCAGCGACGACTAGAATAGTTCAGTGATGCTTAATCGAAGATCAGCATGACGTCACCCAGCACCACCCAGTTGGGCTACCTACTCGCTGCTCTCGAGCACGCGTCGTGGAAGGACGCCGCCCGCGAAGTCGGTGTCACGCCCTCGGCTTTCTCCCAGGGAATTGCCGAGCTGGAGCGGAGATTGGGCGTCGTGCTGTTCGAACGCGACGGTCGGTCGCGGCAACCCAACTCGGCGGCCGAAGCGGTGGCCGTCCGAGCCCGCCGAATCCTGGCCGACTACTCGGAGCTGGAGCGATGGGCTGACGAGACCCGGCGAGGGGCGACAGGCGACCTTCGCCTTGGCATGATCGACACCGCGGCCGTCTGGCACTTCGGGGACGCGCTGGCGGCGTATCGCCGGGCGTACCCGACTGTGGCATTGAAGCTGACGGTGGCTCCTTCGGGCCGGCTGGCTCAGCTCCTGATGGAAGGGGAGCTCGATCTCTTCATCGGCGTCGTCGATGGTGCCGAGGACCTGATCGAGTCGACTCCTCTCGTGGTCGAACCCATATACGTGTACGCACCGCCCGGCCCGGCCGCTTCCGATCCGGAGACCTGGGGCCCGTGGGTCAGCTTTCCGCCCGAGTCACGGACCCGGCAGCTAATCGCCCGATCGCTCCGACGGGCGGGCGTGCCGTTCAACGTTGTTGCCGAAAGCGCTCAGCCCGAGGTCCTCAAGGAGATGGTGCGCCTGGGTATGGGGTGGACCGCTCTGGCTGCTACCGATGCCGAACGCGAGCCCCACGCTCTCCAGCGGGCCCGTAAGGAACCGATCGCAGAACGTGTCCTGTCGCTGGCCCGCCGAACCGATCGCTCCGTCAGCCCGGCGCTGCAGCGGTTGATCGACACGCTCGCCGCCGCCGAGCCTCGGGTCGAACCCCGGTGACCCCGATCGAAATCGGAATCGTTCTGGTTGCCGCAGTGGTCGCCTCGGTGGTCAAGACGATGCTCGGCAGTGGGTACCCGATCATCCTCATACCGGTGATCGCTCTCTTCTCCACCGTCGAGACGGCGGCGGTGATCGTCGCGCCCGCGAACGTGGTGCTCAACCTCATCCTCGCCGTCGAGCTGTGGCATCGCCGCCACGACACCGTCTTCCTCGGTCGCTTCGTCTCGGCGTCCGTGGCCGGGGCTGGGCTCGGAACCCTGCTGCTCCCCGTCGCGCCCGATCGGGTTCTACGGCTGGTGTTGGTGGGGGTGATCGTGCTCTTCATCGTGAACCGGACCCGACAGGTCGACGTGGCGGTCTCCCCGGCGACGGCCGGTCGCCTGAGTCCCCTGGTGGGCGGCGTCGCCGGCATCTTCCAGGGTGCGACCGGAGTGTCGGGGCCGATCGTCGCTCCCTGGCATCTGATGCTCGACATCGAGAGAGATCCCTTCGTCTTCTCGGTCGGGGTCATCTATGGGCTCAGCAGTGCCTCCCAGCTGGCGTTCATCGTCGGCCAGGACCTGTTCGACACCGAACGGCTGCTCATCGGGCTGTCGCTCATCCCCATAGCGCTCGTCTTCGCACCGGTCGGATCCCGCCTCCGCGAACGCCTCGATCTGGCCCTGTTCGAACGGCTCGTGATCGTGTTGCTCGTTGCGTCGGCGGCGTCGCTTCTCGTCAGGTCCTTCTGAGGCCCGGTCAGCAGGAGAGCAGGAGCTTGCCGGTCGTGCCGCGCCCCTCGATCCTGTCGTGGGCGGCGGCGGCGTCGGCCAGGTCGAACACCTCGTCGATGGCGATGCTGACATCGCCGGAGGCGAGCCAGGCGAACACGTCGTTGGCACGGGCCAGCAGGCTGGCCCGGTCGGGTATGTAGTGGAACAGCGTCGGCCGGGTCAGGAACAGGGACCCTCCGGCGCTGAGCCTCAACGGTGACAGCGGTTCGACCGCCCCGGAGGCATTCCCGAACGTGACCATCATCCCGCGGGCACGCAGGAGGTCGAGACTGTCGTCGAAGACGGCGGCGCCGACCCCGTCGTAGACGACGTCGAGAGGCTTGTCGGCACCCGCCGACTCTCGAACGGCGTCGGCGAAGTCGGTCTGGGTGTACACGATCACATGGTCGGCCCCGGCCCGGCGGGCGATGTCGCCCTTCTCGGCCGTGCCGACGGTCGTGAACACCTCGGCGCCCACCCGCTTCGCCATCTGGATCAACAACCGGCCCGTACCACCGGCTCCGGCGTGAATCAGGCAGCGGTCACCGGGGCCGAGCGGGTAGGTGTCGGTGTGAAGGTAATGGGCGGTGAGAGCCTGAACAGGCATGGCGCAGGCCACGTCGAGCTCGATGTCGTCGGGCACGGGAACAACCGCATCGGCCGGGGCCACCCGGCGCTCGGCATATCCGCCCGACCCCTCGCCGATCATCACCCGATCGCCTACAGCCAGGTCGTCGACCCCCTCGCCGAGGCCCGCGATCGTGCCTGCGGTCTCGAGCCCGGGAACGAAGGGAAGTTCGACGGGGTAGAGACCCGTGCGCTGGTAGGTGTCGATGAAGTTGACGCCGGCATAAGCGTTGTCGATGAGCACCTCGCCCGGGCCGGGCGTCGGTTCGTCGATCTCGGTGCTCTCGAGGACCTCGGAGGAGCCGACTCTGCGAATCTGGATGGCGCGCATGGGGTCAGTCTGTCAGACATACTCGGGCGATGTTCCACGATCTCGACCCGAGCCATCTGGCCTCCCGTCGCAGCGTCAAATGGACGCGATACGGCGACGACGTCCTGGCCGCGTGGGTTGCCGACATGGACTTCCCGATCGCCCCCCCGATCAAGCGGGCTCTCCAGGCCACGCTCGACCTGGAGGACGTCGGCTACCCCGGCTACGACCTGCGCGACGCCGTTCGGTCTACGTTCGTCGAGCGCATGGAGGAGCGGTTTGGCTGGAAGCCATCGTTCGACCACACACGCCTGCTCACGACTGTTGTTCAGGGTCTGCACGTGGCGCTCGAGCTCACGACCGAGCCGGGCGACGCCGTTCTGGTGCAGCCGCCCGTCTATCACCCCTTCCTCGACGCCATCGCCGATATGGGGCGCCGCCAGGTCGACGCGCCCCTGGTGCGAGACGGCGACGGCTATTCGATCGACCTCGATGGTTTCCGGTCCGCACTCGCCGACGGTGTGAAGGCCTTCATGCTCTGCAACCCCCACAACCCGGCCGGTCGCGTCTTCACGCCCACCGAGCTGACCGGAATGGCCGAGGCGCTAGCCGTCCACGACGATGTCGTCGTCGTGGCCGATGAGATCCATCAGGACCTCGTGTACCCGGGCTTCACCCACGAGGTGTTCGCCCGCATCGCCCCCGAACTGGCCGAGCGCACGATCACGCTCACCTCGGCCTCGAAGGCGTTCAACCTGGCCGGCAATCGGTGCGCCATCGCCCATTTCGGGTCCGATGAGCTGTTGGCACGTTACGACCGCAAGACCCAGCGCCTGTTCGGAGAGGTGTCGCTCGCCGGTCACGTTTCCACGCTGGCGGCCTGGCGCGAACCGGAGAGCGGCGAGTGGTTCGCCGAGATGCTCGAGTACATCGACGGCAACCGGAAGTGGTTGGCGGCCGCCCTGGCCGAGCGACTTCCCGACGCGGTCTATTCACCGCCGGAAGGCACGTACCTGGCCTGGGTCGACTTGTCGACCTACGAGCTCGGCGACGACCCGGCCGCGGCGTTGCTCGAGCGGGCCAAGCTGGCGCTGAGCACCGGCCCCCAGTTCGGGGCCGGCGGCGAGGGCCATGTACGAATCAACATGGCTACCAGTCGACCCATCCTCGAAGAGGTAGTCGACCGAATGGCGAAGGTCAGTCGCGGCTCATGAGGAGCCGCAGTACGTACCAGAACATGGTCATGAGTGAGGCGAACAGGGCGGTCGCCGCCGCTACATGGGCCTGGATGGGGTAGCGGCGCACGACGTTCTGGGTCTGGTACAGGATGGCCGCTCCGGCGAGGCCGATCATGGCGACCGAGAACCAGGTGCCGAGACCGAATCCGAAGAGCACGCCACCGATGATGGCGAGCAGCGCCAAACCGAAGCCCCACATGACGATGGGGCGCAGGAACGACAGGTCCTTGCGGGTGAAGAGGCCGATGCCGGTGAGGATGGCGAACCCGATGACGGTGATGACGGCGGCCTGGAGCACGGTCGCGCCGCCGCCGTCGCGGGAGAACACGTAGGCGAGGAACGGCGCGAAGATGAGAGCCTCGATGGCGGCCGTACCGAAGAGGCCGACGTACTGCCGGGGCGGGTTGGTGAGATCGGCAGCCGCGTTCGCAGCGAACCACTGGCCGATCATGACGCCGCCGAGAAGCAACAGCCAACGGCCCCCGCTGCCGAGGAAGAAGTCGGCCATGGCATCGGCGACGCCGGTGACGAACAGCAGGGCCTCGAACGCGATGAAGGCGGCAACCGCTGCGGCCACATGCTGGTAGACGCGCCCGACGAAGGTGGCCCGGTCGATCTCGGGCATCTGGATTACGGGAACGTTCAGTGTCTGAGCTTGATAGTCGCTCACGGCGGTCCTTTCGACAGGGGTATTCGCGAACGCGGGTTCGAAGATGTCATTCTACAGCCGGACGAACGGTGCGGCCCGGGCTCGACCCGGGAACTGCAAACGGCGGCTACAGAGGCAATTAACGCCGAGAACGGCAAATATCATCCAGACTTGGGGAGTGATCGACCCTTCCCCGCCCATTCGGGTTCTGCTGACCCGTGACGCCATCGAGAGCGAGCATCTCGTCGACGCCGTCATCGCCGACGAGAACGGGCCCATCCGGGCCTGGGGGCGCGTCGACGCTCCCATAATCCCGAGGTCGGCGATCAAGGCCGTACAGGCGGTGCCGTTGGTACGAACCGGGGCGGCCCACGAGTACGGCGTCTCCGACGTCGAGCTGGCGCTCGGCGCCGCCAGCCACAGCGGCGAGCCGGGCCATGTGGCGGCGGTTTCGGCGTGGCTCGAGCGGATCGGTCGTGGGCCCGAGGACCTCGAGTGCGGCGGGGACCGACCGATCTTCGAGCCCGAGGCCGACCGCATGTTGCGCGAGGGGGAGCCCTTCACGCAGCTGCACAACTGCTGTTCGGGCAAGCACACCGGGTTCCTGACGATCGCCCGGCACCTGGGCTTCGAAACCCGCGGATACATCGACCGCGACCATCCCGTGCAGCACCTGGTCACCGAGGTCGTCGAGCAGTTCACCGGGCTCGACCTGAGCCGGGCGACCAACGGGCGCGATGGCTGTGGGATCCCGACGTTCTCCATGCCCGCAGCCAACCTGGCCATGGCGCTGGCCCGCATCGTGCGGCCCGGCCGCTTCGACGACGACACTGCAGAGGCCGCCACCTCGGTCGCCCGGGTGATGGTCGAGCACCCGTGGTGGGTCTCGGGCACCGACCGCCCCGAGGTGACCCTGTCGGAGGTGGCGACCGAACCGCTGCTCATGAAGGGCGGAGCCGAGGGAGTCATGGTGGCCGCGTTTCCCGAGCGAGGCTGGGGTCTGGCGGTCAAGTCTCGAGACGGTTCGCGTCGGGGCGCCGACACTGCGTTCGCCGCCGTCCTCGAGACCCTGGGCGCAGTGCCACCCGGTCCGTCGCGCACCGAGATCACCAACAAGGCGGGCACCGTCGTCGGCGAGATGTACGCGGAGATCGAATGAGCCTGGCGCCCGACCAGCAACCGGCGGGTTCGCCCGGCGAGGAACCCGAGGTCGTCGTCTTCTCCGCCGACGATCGGGCCCAAACGATGGCCAGCTCGGCACGGGAGGCCTGGAAGTACCGGTCCTTCATCCTCTACATGACGAGGCGCGACCTGCGGACGACGTACCTACGCAGCTACCTCGGCTGGGTGTGGTCTCTGATCAACCCGATCGCCGAGATCGCCATCTACAGCATCGTGTTCGGCGTCATCTTGAGCATCGACCGATCGCTGCCCGAGGCTCCTGACGACTTCAGCTCGTTCCCGCACTTCCTGATGGCCGGCATGGTCATCTGGAACTTCTACCGAGCCGTTTCGTCGAAGGTGCTCAACAACTTCACGGCGACGGTGCGGCTCCGCCGCAAGCTCTACTTCCCGCCCGTCGCGCCGGCCCTGTCGCAGACGCTCACGACGCTCGTCCAGAGCGCCCTCGAGCTGGTGGTCCTCGTCTTGTTCTTCGCCCTGTTCGGGCACCTGTCGATCACGACGATCGTGATCGTCCCAGCGGCCCTGCTGTCGACCATGTTCGGCCTCGGGGTGGGGCTGCTGCTTTCGGTCGCCAACACGCGCTACCGAGATGTGGGCTACCTGTACGGCATCTTCCTGCGCCTCTTCTTCTACCTGATACCGATCATCTGGCCGGTCGAGTTCGTCGACAGCCGTATCGGTATTCCGGCCCTCCGGGCCGTCGTGCGCTGGAACCCGATGGCGAAGCTCATCGAGGTCAGCCGCGACGGCGCCTACCTGCTCGAATGGCCGCCCCTCACCGATTGGCTGTACCTGGTGGCCACCGCCAGCGCCGTGCTGATCGTCGGCTGGACCGTGTTCGCCCGATCGTCCGCCGATGTTGCCGAGGGTCTGTGATGGCCGACCTCGACATCGCCCCCGCCGAGGCACCCCCCGCCGATCCCGATCTCGCCATCGATGCTCGGGGCGTGTCGAAGCGGTTCGTGCTCGGCACGCACCACAAGTCCCTGAAGGACCGGCTGACGAGCGTTCGCGCCGCCGAGGTCGACGAGTTCTGGGCCCTCAGGGACGTGTCCGTTCAAGTGCCTCGAGGTTCGATGCTCGGAATCATCGGCCACAACGGATCGGGCAAGTCGACCTTCCTTCGTACCCTCTGCGGCATCTACCGGCCCAGCGAGGGTGAGGTGCGCGTGCGGGGCCGGATCACGGCACTGCTCGAGCTCGGCGCCGGGTTCCACGCCGAGCTCTCCGGACGCGAGAACGTCTACATGAACGGCGCCGTCGTCGGTCTGAGTCGCGAGTACATGGACGAGGTCATGGGCGACATCGTGGCGATGGCCGACATCGGAACGTTCATCGAAGCCCCGGTGGAGACCTACTCGAGCGGCATGCGGGCCCGACTCGGGTTCGCCGTGTCGGTGCAGCTGCAGCCCGAGATCCTGCTCGCCGACGAGATCACGGCCGTCGGCGACATCACCTTCAAGGAGCACGGCGCCCGCCGCATGAAGGAGCTTCGGGAACGGGGGGTCACGATCGTCCAGGTGTCGCACAGCCTCACCACCCTGCTCGACGCCTGCGACCAGATCCTGTGGTTGCACCACGGCGAGACCATGGCCCTGGGCGATCCCGACGAGGTAGTGGCCGAGTACATCGCCCATGCCGATGCGGACCGCGCCGAACAGACGGCCCCGACCGCCGAGCACCCGGCGGTGGTGAACCCGACGTGGATCAGCCGCATCGACGTGGCCCCAGAGGCCGGGGTGGCGCACCCGACGGTGGGCCGGGGCCTCGGCATCGTCGTGGGGCTCGACGTACCCGAGACGGTCGAGCAACCGTCTCTGCGGCTTCGCGTGCGGCGGGCCAACGGAACCGACATAGGACTGGGTACCGAGTTCACAGGGATGGGAGATGTGGTCGCCGGCCCGGTCACGGCATCGTGCACGATTCCCCGGCTGCCGCTGCAGAACGGCCGCTACCAACTGGTGATCGAGCTCAGGTCGGCCGGCGCGGTGCAGGCCAGCCGTCGCGTGCCCCTCGAGGTGCACCGGCCGGCGTTCATCGACGAGGACGACTTCGTGGCGATGGACACCGAATGGGACCTCCGGTGATCGCCGTCCCGATCGGTAGGCTCTGACGCCGTGAACATCCTGCTGGTGAACGGCCCCAACCTGAACCTGCTCGGCACCCGCGAACCCGAGGTCTACGGTCATCAGACGCTGTCCGACATCGTCGAGCGCGTGACCGAGCTGGCGGCTGCGAACGGCGACGACATTCGCGCCCTCCAGTCCAACGGTGAGGGGGAGCTCGTCGACGCCCTGCAAGAAGCGAACGGTTGGGCCGACGCCGCCCTGTTCAACCCCGGCGGCTACACCCACACATCGGTCGCCCTCCGGGATGCCGTGGCGGCGGTGGGCTACCCGGTCGTCGAGGTGCACCTGTCGAACCCCGCCGCCCGCGAGGACTTCCGCCATCGGTCTCTAATCGCCGGCGCCTGCCTGGGCACGGTCACCGGACTGGGCGCCGCCGGCTACGAGGCCGCCTACCTCGGGCTTCGGGCCCGGCTCGCGGCGGACTGACGTGGGCCACATAGCCATCGCCGGAGCGGGCCTGGCCGGCCTCGCCGCTGCTGTCACCGCGATAGACGGGGGCCATGACGTGACCGTCGTCGAAAAGAGTGACGGTCCGGGCGGTCGGGTGCGAACCGACGAGGTCGACGGGTTCCGGCTCGACCGTGGCTTCCAGATCCTGCTCACCGCCTACCCGGCCGCTCAGGAGATCCTCGACTACGGCGCCCTCGACCTGCGGCGGTTCCAGGCCGGCTCGTTCGTGCAGCTCGACTCCGGGCGGGTCTTCCTCGGCGATCCGCTCCGGCGACCCGGGGACCTGGTCGACACGGTCACAGCGCCCGTCGGTTCTCCGCTCGACAAGCTGCGCCTGCTCATGTGGCGGCGCCGGGTCGGCTCTGTACCCGTGGCCGACCTCTGGAAGAAGGGTGAGGTGACGACAGCGGCTCGATTCGGCGACCTGGGATTCTCCGACGGTTTCATCGAGCAGTTCCTGCGGCCGCTGTTCGCCGGAATCACCCTCGACCCCGACCTCGACGTGTCGAGCCGCTTCACCGAGTTCGTGTTCCGGATGTTGTCAGACGGCTACGGCGCCGTGCCCGCGACGGGCATGGGCGCCATTGCCGATCAGCTCGCGGCCCGGCTGCCGGAAGGCAGCATTTCCTACGACACCCCGGTCGTCGAGGTGACGCCGAGCTCGATCGTGACAGCGGGCGGCGACACGATCGAAGCCGACGCGGTCGTCGTGGCCACCGACATGGACGCCGCCGCCGAGCTGGTCGACACCCCCGACCTCGGATGGAACGGCGTGACGACCCGCTGGTACTCGGTGGACGAGGCGCCCTACGACGAGCCGCTGCTCTACCTCGACGGCACGGGTCGGGGAGTGGTCAACAACGTGGCTGTCATGTCCAACGTCTCGCCTCACTACGCTCCGCCCGGTCGCCACCTGATCGCCGTGTCGAGCTCTGGCATCGACACCGAGCCGGGCCCGGTGACCGAGGCGCTCAGGTCGATGTTCGGCGCGGTCATCGACGGGTGGGACCTGTTGCGAACCGACGAAATCGCCCACGCCCAACCCCGGCTGCTTCCCGGCGAGGACCTTCCCGCTCGCAGCCGGCTCGATTCCGGCGTGTTCGTGGCGGGCGATCACCGGTCCAACCCCTCGATCAACGGGGCGCTCGACTCGGGCCGCCGAGCGGCGAGAGCCGCGATCAAGGACCTGGCCGAGTCCTGATCCCGAGGTGTTGAGGGTCGAGTGGCCCGTGTTGCCGGGTGTTGCCGTGTGACGACCGGCACATTGCCGCCGTAATACAATCGTAACATTCACTCAGAGTGAGGTTTTCGCCCGCTCGGCCGGAACCCGCTCGGCGCGCGCTGGCGCGGCGGTGGTGAGCGTCGATCACGGTTCGCGTTCGGCTTCGACGTCGTGTTTCTAACACTTGACGTCGGTGTAATTACGACGCTGTAATTGTCCTTCCCGCCCGCGACGAGGTTCGAGGTTCAGACCGCTCGGTCGGACGGGTCCCAGTTGGCCGGAGACAACCCAGGTGACACCCATGACGATGACCGAAGAAGACCGCGGCGGCACCACCCTCACGAGCGCTCCCGAACTCCCGCCCGATGTCGCCCATGGCACCGGCATGCAGGTGCGCAAGCGCAACGGCTCGCTCGAGCCGGTCGATCTCAACAAGATCGTCAACGCCGTGGCCCGCAACGCCGAGGGCCTCATCAATGTCGACGCCATGAGGGTCGCCACCCGCACGATCTCGGCGCTGGCCGACGGAGCCACGACCCGCGAGCTCGACGAGCTTTCGATCCGCACGGCGGCCGGCTTCATCGTCGAGGAGCCGAACTACTCCAAGCTCGCCGCCCGGCTGCTGTCGACCTACATCGACAAGGAAGTCCGCAACCAGAACATCCCCTGGTTCTCCGAGTCGATCAAGGCCGGCCACGAGCTCGGCCTCGTCGGCGACGAAACCCTCGCCTTCGTCGAGGCCAATGCCCCCACCCTCAACGCCGCCATCGACTCCGATCGCGATCGCAAGTTCGAATTCTTCGGCTTGCGCACCGTCTACGACCGGTACCTCCTTCGCCACCCCGATACCCGCGAGGTGACCGAGACACCCCAGTTCTTCTTCCTGCGGGTGGCCTGTGGCCTGTCCCAGGACGCGGACGAGGCCGTCCGCTTCTACGACCTCATGTCGAGCCTCGCCTACCTGCCGTCGAGCCCGACGCTGTTCAACTCCGGCACCCGCCACGCCCAGATGAGCTCGTGCTACCTGCTCGACTCGCCCGAGGACAGCCTCGAAGGCATCTACAAGCGCTACACCGACATCGCCCGCCTCTCGAAGTTCGCCGGCGGCATCGGCGTCGCCTGGCACCGGATCCGGTCGAAGGGTTCGCTCATCACCGGCACCAACGGTCTCTCCAACGGCATCGTCCCTTGGCTCAAGACCCTCGACAGCTCGGTTGCCGCCGTCAACCAGGGCGGGCGCCGAAAGGGCGCAGCTTGCATCTACCTGGAGTCGTGGCACGCCGACATCGAGGACTTCCTCGAGCTCAAGGAGAACACCGGCGACCACGCTCGCCGCACCCACAACCTGAACCTGGCCAACTGGGTCCCGGATCTCTTCATGGAGCGGGTCGACAAGGACTGGCAGTGGTCGCTGTTCGACCCCAAGAAGGTTCCCCACCTCACCGATCTGTACGGCGAGGATTTCCGGGCCGCCTACGAGGAGGCCGAATCCCAGGGCCTGTACGAGCGCCAGGTCAGCGCCCGCGACCTCTACAGCCGCATGATGCGCACCCTCGCCCAGACCGGCAACGGCTGGATGACCTTCAAGGACGCCTCGAACCTCAAGTGCAATCAGACCGGAACCGTCGCCGACGAGGCCGGCACGGCCAACGTCGTTCACCTGTCGAACCTCTGCACCGAGATCATCGAGGTCACGAACCAGGACGAGACCGCAGTCTGCAACCTCGGTTCGATCAACCTCGGCGAGTTCGTCGACGCCGACACGAAGGCCTTCGACTTCGAGCGCCTGGCCGAGGTCGTGCGCCTGGTCGTTCCCTTCCTCGACCGGGTCGTCGACATCAACTACTACCCGACAGACGAGGCCGGGCACTCCAACAGCAAGTGGCGGCCGGTCGGCCTCGGCCTCATGGGCCTCCAGGACGTCTTCTTCAAGAAGGGCCTGGCCTTCGACTCCGACGAGGCTCGGTCGCTGTCGGCCCGGATCTCCGAGGAGATCTACTTCAACGCCCTGTGGGCCTCGACCGAGCTCGCCGAGCAGTTCGGCCCGCACGAGACCTTCGACCGCACCCGCGCCGCCCACGGCGAGCTGCAGTTCGACCTGTGGGGTGTCACCCCCACCGATGAGGCCCGGTGGCAGACCGTGCGCGATCGCATCGGAGACCACGGTCTGCGCAATTCGCTGATGATCGCCATCGCCCCCACGGCCACCATCGCCTCGATCGCCGGCTGCTACGAGTGCATCGAGCCGCAGGTGTCGAACCTGTTCAAGCGCGAGACGCTCTCGGGTGAGTTCCTGCAGATCAACCGCTACCTGGTCAAGGACCTCCAGGAGCGCGACCTGTGGGACGAGGCCATGATCAACGAGCTCAAGCACGCCGAGGGCTCGGTTCAAGACGTCGAGCGGATCCCCGCCGACGTGCGCCAGGTATACCGCACCGCCTGGGAGATCCCCATGCGGTCGCTCATCGACATGGCCGCCGACCGCGGCGCCTTCATCGACCAGAGCCAGTCGCTCAACCTGTTCATGGAGTCACCGAGCATCGGCAAGCTCAGCTCGATGTACATGTACGCCTGGAAGAGCGGGCTCAAGACGACCTACTACCTGCGCTCGCGTCCGGCGACGCGGATCAACAAGACCACGACCGGCGGCGGGCCGGCCGATGGTGGCGAGCCTCAGACCGCTCCCACCTTCACGGATGCCGAAGCCCTCGCATGCTCCCTGGAGAACCCGGAAGCGTGCGAGGCCTGCGACTGACAAACCACCCCCAACCGCCCCTCCGAACAAGAAAGCGATACCGATGGCTCTAGCTGAGAATGCGCTGCCCGAGATCGACCGCAACAACGAGGCCAGTCCATCGGCCCCGCCGTCCGAGCGACCGCAGAACATACTCGACCCCGGATTCGACCTGACGCTGCGGCCGATGCGGTATCCGGTCTTCTACGGCATGTATCAGGACGCCATCAAGAACACCTGGACCGTCGACGAGATCGACTTCAGTGACGACCTGGTCGACCTCGAGCGCAAGCTCATGCCCGCCGAACGTCACCTGGTGCGCCGCCTCGTCGCCTTCTTCGCCACGGGCGACTCGATCGTGGCCAACAACCTCGTGCTGAACCTGTACCAGCACATCAATGCGCCCGAGGCCCGCATGTACCTATCGCGCCAGCTCTATGAAGAGGCGCTGCACGTTCAGTTCTATCTGACGCTGCTCGACAACTACATCCCCGATCACGACGAGCGGGCCGAGGCGTTCGCGGCGGTCGAGAACATCCCGTCCATCCGCAAGAAGGCCGAGTTCTGCTTCAAGTGGATCGACTCGGTCCAGTCGCTCGAGGAGTGCCGCACGAAGGAGGACCGCAAGAAGTTCCTCCTGAACCTGATCTGCTTCGCCACCTGCATCGAGGGCCTGTTCTTCTTCGCCGCCTTCGCCTACGTGTACTTCCTGCGGTCCAAGGGCCTGCTCAACGGCCTCGCCGCCGGCACCAACTGGGTGTTCCGCGACGAGAGCTGCCACATGAACTTCGCCCTCGAGGTGGTCAACACCGTCCGCGCCGAGGAGCCCGACCTCTTCGACGCCGAGCTCGGCGACCAGATCCGCCAGATGATCGACGAGGCCGTCGAGTGCGAGTTCCAGTTCGCCGAGGACGTCCTCGCCGAGGGGGTGCAGGGCATGAGCCTCGCCGACACCCGCGAGTACCTGCAGTTCGTCGCCGACCAGCGCCTGGTGCAGCTGGGGCTCGAGAAGCAGTACGGATCGAAGAACCCGTTCAGCTTCATGGAGCTCCAGGACGTCCAGGAGCTCACCAACTTCTTCGAGCGCACCGTTGCCGCCTACCAGATGGGTGTCGAAGGCGACGTCGCGTTCGACGAGGACTTCTAGCCCCACCGGGCGACCCCAACAGACCACCCACCTCCAGTTCCCCAGAGCTGGAACCACGGCCAGGCTCGGCGCTTGCACGGCGCCGAGCCTGGATGGGTTTTAGTGTCTCTCCATGACCGACTGGAGGTGGGTGGTCTGTTGGGGTCGCCCGGTGGGGCTAGAAGTCCTCGTCGAACGCGACGTCGCCTTC
>JAAUYH010011740.1_pt1 | contig 15423 bp, 11 predicted proteins | sample 7278061 | NCBI WGS metagenome assembly JAAUYH01 (sample SAMN14350203, study PRJNA611818) | marine sediment metagenome | isolation source: surface marine sediment (0.6m) | place: French Polynesia: Moorea | collected 2018-08
GAGTGCTTGGGCGCAAAAAAATGGATTAGTTTTAGGTCAAAGAAAGGTAGATAACAAGTCAAATGAAATAACAGCTATTCCTCAACTCTTAAAAGTTTTATATTTAAAGGGGTGTATTGTTACCATTGATGCTATGGGTTGTCAAAAAGAGATTGTGTCTCAAATTGTCTCTCAACAAGCCGACTATGTAATTACCTTAAAAAAGAATCAAGGAGGCTTATATCAACGAGTAGATGACCTTTTCTCTGAAGGGATTCATCGCTGCTGGAGTTGGCTATCAATACAGCTACTATATTCCTGAAGAGTCAGCTCATGGTCCGAATGAAACCCGAAGTTATCAAGTTTTGAATAACATCAAAGATTTAGTTGACCCAGAGGGAGAATGGAAACATCTTAATTCTGTTGCTCGTGTCCAATATTATCGTACATTAAAGAATGGTAAAACGAAGTTAGAGACTAGATATTTTATCACCAGTTTATCTCATGAAGCTCAACAATTATCTCAATCTATTCGCGGACATTGGAGTATCGAAAATCAATTACATTGGATTTTAGATGTCGAATTCAATGAAGATGATTCTAGAATTAGAAAAGATAATGCTCCTGAAAACAAGCGCGATTATTAGACATATTGCTCTCAATTTATTAAAGCAAGATAAAAGTGTTAAAGGCAGTATCAAAAGTAAACGAAATCGAGCTGGTTGGGATAATGATTATCTCCTCAAAATCTTAAAAAATTAAGCACTTTTTTGTAAAATAAAATGATGAATTGAGAAGGTTTCAAGCTGACTGCCTGACACATCTATGTCAATCCCTATATTTTCGTAAAAATTAGATTTTTTAAGTGCGATATATCAATGCTAAAAACGCGATCGCATCATGGAAAAATAACCAGGAAGCGGAAAAAGCAAAATCTATATAGGGCAATGCTTTTAGGTACTTGTGTCAGGCACTCAGGCAGGTAATTCTTCTCAAAGAATCTCATCTCTACTTTACTCTATTCTGATACAAGTTTTAACGATCGCCACAAAACAGAGCTTCCACACGAATATCAAGTCATATTTGAGACTTGAGAGCTTGTTTAAACCCTTTTTGTGTTTGACTTCTGTAATTTAGATGCGTTTGCCCTGGTTGTGAGCGTGAGCGACCAACTCATGGTATCTCTTGCAAAAATAAATTGGAAATCAAAATCAATCCTTTTGCTCTTTAGCTATTGCCCTTTTCCCCAAACTTAAATTTTTTAATTATTTTTTAAGGTTTAAATAAATTAATATAAAAGCGATGGAACTTCCATAGTAGATTGACACAGCTAAACCTAAAACCTAATCCTGACTAATTCCTCTTGATTTTAAAATGCGTTGGCGTTTTTTACGGGCAATTTCTTGAAGATCCACACTACGGTCTGTTTCATCAACAATTTCCCCTGTTAAAATTTCTAAAACATCTTCTAAGGTAACTACTCCAGCTACGCCGCCATATTCATCTAAAACTACGGCTAAATGTTCTCTGGTTTCTTGAAATACTTTTAATAATTTATCGGCTCTAATAGTTTCAGGAACGAAGCGCACTTGACGAGCTAGATCGGCAATCTTTTGATTTTTATCCCCTTCAATAGCAGTAGTAAGGAGTTCATCTTTTAGAACTACTCCCGTTACATTGTCAATAGTTTCGTCGATCACTAAAATGCGAGTATGTTGAGAAGCAATAATTTCTTGTTGACATTCGGCTAAAGTTAGATCGCCTTTGAGGTAAGTAATAATAATTCTCGGTGTCATTAACTCAGAAGCAGTTAAATCGTTTAACTGAAAAACACGCAAAATCATTTGTGCTTCATCATCTTCTATTACTCCCTCTTGATAACCAATATTGGTTAAAAACTTAATTTCAGCTTCGTTAGTAGTCGGAATATTCTTACCTTTAGTTAATGGTGAAGTTATTCGTTCTAAAATCCAAACCAGAGGTGTAAAAATAACAGTCAGAAACTTAATAGGAATTGCTACAACCAAACAGAATGGTTCTGCATAACGTTGACCTAAAGTTTTAGGTAAAATTTCGGCAAAAATAATAATTAAAAAAGTTAGAATTCCCGAAACAACACCCAACCAAGCTTCCCCTAATGCTTCTGATGTCAGAGTACCAATGACAACACTACCAACAATATTAAAAATATTGTTGAGAATAACAATAGTCGCGATCGGTCGATTGATTTTTTGACGTATACCAGCCAGTGCTAAGGTTGCGGGTTTTTTAGATTGGGCTAACTGTCTGACTCGAATCGGAGAAATTGATAATAATGCTGTTTCTGTAGCCGAACAAAAAGCCGAACCTAAAATAACAACAATCACTGCAATAACAATAGCAAGCATACCAAAAAGTAATAATAATTTCTTAATTTAACTCAGAGATTGCAGTATACATGAATCCTTACTCTAAAATTTCAACAATACCTGTTTGACCGTCAATTCTAACTCTTTGACCGTCTTTAAATAGATGAGTAGCATCGGGAATATCCATCACCGCAGGAATTTTGTATTCTCTAGCAACGATCGCACCATGGGACAAACGACCGCCCACTTCGGAAATCAAACCCCCAGCACGGGCTAAAATGGGCGACCAACCAGCATCAGTGTAGGGTACAACCACGATTGTCTGGCGATCGATATTTTGGATTTGTTGCAGACTAGAGACAATTTTAATTGAGCCTTCAATTTGCCCCGGACTCGTGCCAATTCCTAATAATTGTTCTTGAGATTTAACAGTAGCAACAGGTAGTAAACTGTAAGATTCAGGCTTTCCATATACCAGATAAGGGAGACGAGTTAATTCCCGATCCTGTTGCCATTGGTTTTGGCGTTGGGCGATTAACTGAGGTAATTGTTTTTTCAATGCTTCATTGTCTTCTCGTTCTAGATCGTTGATTTCAGCAAAATTGAGGAAAAATATGTCCTCAGAATTTTTTAAAACACCTTGGCTTAACCATTGTGCTTCTAGTGCCAAAAAACACCAGCGTAGATGAGCTAAGAGTTTATTGTATACTCGTGCCACATTAGCTTTAAGGTTTAAGCGACTTTGAACGATTTTTGCTTGCCAAGAATGAGCTTGATTCTCTGATATTAACTTGGCTTTTTTTCTTTGTTCGGTGTCGAAGAAAAACCGCGCAAACATATCTCTAGGGACAGTTGGATTATCTTGCCAACGAGGAACAGCAATATCTGTAGCCACTTCACTCATATAACCATAAGTATCCAACCAACTATTAAACCGTTCTATGATACTCGTTCCTTCTGGATTTTCGGCGATATGGGCAAATAAAGAAGCAGAAGAATCCATAGTAATTTCTTCTGTGGCTAACAATTTGCGGGTTTCTGATGCCACATTAGCCAAGGCTCTGACTGCTTCTACTTCTGGTGTTTGACTGCTATCTAATTCCGTCTCTGCAACTTTTAAAATCGATCGTCGCAGTGCCAAGCTGAGAGGAGCAAGAATATTGTAGTAAGTTGCTTTATTTAATAGTTCTAAAATGCTATGGATTCTGGTGAGAATTTCAGTAGAAGATAGTTCTGAAGCAGGAGTTGTTTCCAAAGCTAACAACATCGGTGCAAACAATTTATGTTCGTCGCTTTCGAAGTCTTGTTCTAAATTCCACTCTCGTTTGAGTAACCGCCACAAACCAGGAAGATTTTTGATGGTGGACATTAAAGGAGGTTTCGTAAATTGTTCGCCTCTGGTGAGAAATTCTAAACTCTCTGCTGGTAATCCCATGCGGCGAAAGATTTGTCCTAACAGGGTGGCATTAAAATAAGCACTGGCAAAATGTAAAGTTGCAGTTTGACTAAAGTCCAAATTCCTGGCTTTCTTACCGAGAACGATCGTAAATAGTTGCCCCCAAACTCCACAAGTGAGGGGTTGATTAATCGACCAAGTTAAAGGACGGATTTTACCAGGGATAACCTCAGCCGCAATACGTCGCGTCCAAATTGGTTGTAGGGTAGTAATGGGACGTACTTGTAGCAGCCACAGTTTGTCTCCGTCATAAGTCCATTCAATATCTTGAGGAATACCGTCAAAAATATCCTCCATTTCTCTGGCTAGCAGGGCTACTGATTCTAAGACATCTTGGGGAATAGCTACAGAATTGTTGGGGTAGTTCTCTTGAACGATCGCAATCGGGTCAGAAGATGATGCTGAAGGAATTGAAACGCGATATCTTTGGGGGGTAAATTTGCCCGATACTACTTGAGTGGCTTTTCCTGGTAAGGCTTCAATCGCGACGACATCGTTTAAGCGATCTACAGGATCGCGACTAAATGCAACCCCGCTAAATACTCCCTCAATCTCCTTTTGGATTAGCAGAGACATCGATCCTGCCTCTTGCTGTTGTTGCTGACGATAGGCGATCGCCGTACTCTCCAGATAAGAAGCTTGACAATCTAAAATCGCGGTTTGTAAGGCTTGGGTACTGGTAATATTGAGGACGCTAAGATATTGTCCCGCCGCCGATGCGATTTCTGAATCTTCTCCGATGGCAGAAGAACGCACTACTAAAGGGTTCTCAACCGATGGCTTGAGAAATGCTACCAAAGATTTATAATCTTCTCCTGCCTTGAGTACCCAACCATCGGGGACGGGATAGCCCAATTTTTTAACTAAGGAGAGATTAGCAGCTTTTTGTCCTACCTTTTTAGCATCTAATTTACTATCTAGGCTAATTATAATTTTATCTCCCTGAAAAAAACGAAATATCCCTTTAGTTTCCGCTGCCCCTGCGGACGCTGACAAATCTAAATCATCTGGTATTTGTTGATAAATCCAAGCTAATAAACTGCTTAAAGCGATCGCGGCAAAGCCATATTCTGGTTGTGAGGGATGTCGCAGTCCGATAATTATCGCTAACAATACTAATGCCCCCAGTTTTCCTAGCTGACGGTTGCGAATAATGGTAAAGCTAACTAAGCTAATTAAAAAGACCAATCCTGCTGCTATCGCATCGTGTGCCACTATACCCCACACAGCGTTGGTAGTTCCCGCTCCTCTTCCCATCCAATAACGTCCTATCACTACGGCAATTATTGCCATAATTTCCCAAACCGAACCAGTAGGGAAAAAAGCTCTGGCTAATAATACTGCCACAATTCCTTTAGCTGCTTCGGAGAGTACGGCTAAAATCCCTGCTAACTTACCACCATGATAAAATGCTGCCGACACTGATATGTTTCCAGTTCCCAGTTTGGTCAATTGGCGACCAGTAACAGCATAAGTAATCCAGTCTATCAGGGGTAGTCCTCCCAACAAGGGACAGGCGATCGATACGGTTAGAGAACCCCAAATTGGTGCCAGGTTCATTTGCCTAAATCAATACTCATAATTCAAAATAGCGGTTTCTTCAGTTTGTAGCTAGGCTGTTAATTTACATTGCCTTATTGTATCTATTATCGAACCATCACCACGAAAATTAACTAGATTATCTCCTCAACAATTTTGAGAGTCAAAGACTTGAATTTCATATACCATTTCTAGTTAATTATACTTATCATATATATTTACAAAATAAAATAAAACTTTACCTACTGGGGCGGTTAATTCTATCGTTCGCCAACCTAATCATTCCCATCGACATCAATGCAATCAACTTCTAATCTCGAACAATTAATCCCTGATTTCGTAACCAAAATTGCTTACCAAAGTTTTCAGGAAAGTAAAAAAATATTCGGCTTTTTACACAAACAAGTCAGCGATCGCCTGACTAATACTATTGTTCCCGAACAAAAAAGTAAAAGCCAACCTCTATCAGCCCAAACCCTCAATAAACTTCAGCAAAGACTCAAGCAGCTTGAAGAAAGAGACTGGCAAGATGCTCAACAAGGAGTTTATCCAGTCAGCTTGCTCTTTGATAATCCTTGGTCGGATTTTTTCCGCTACTATCCTGAAGTTTGGCTCGATATGCCCAAAATCTGGGAGCGACTGAAAAGCAAAGAATATCAAAAATTTGACCCTGAAATCGATCGCGAAGGATATCCAGCATACTATCTGCAAAACTTTCATTATCAAACCGATGGTTATCTCAGCGATCTATCAGCTAATCTTTATGACTTACAAGTAGAAATTCTGTTTAATGGCGCAGCCGATGCCATGCGGAGACGAATTCTAGCACCTCTCAAGGAGGGATTAAGCACTTTTGAACACCTTCGGACACAACAGCTTCAAGTTCTCGATGTCGCTTGTGGTACGGGTCGTACCTTGAGGATGATTCGCGGAGCTTTGCCTAAAGTATCATTGTTTGGTACAGATTTATCTCCTGCTTATCTAAGGAAAGCCAATCAACTCCTTTCGGAAATTCCTGGAGAATTACCCCAACTACTGCAAGCTAATGCCGAAAACCTACCTTACTTAGATAATTACTTTCACGGTATCAGTTCGGTATTTTTGTTCCACGAATTGCCAGGAGAAGCGCGTCAGCGAGTAATTGAAGAATCTTTTAGAGTATTACAACCAGGAGGCATATTGGTCATTTGCGATTCCATGCAAGCTATGGATTCTCCTGATTTTCAAACTATGATGGATAATTTCCCCGCCATCTTCCACGAGCCTTACTACAGAAACTATACAACCGATAATTTACAAGCTCGCTTAGAAAAAGCTGGATTTATCGACATTCAAATTGAAAATCACTTTGTCAGTAAGTATTGGACTGCTCGTAAAGCCAATTAAAGGGAATTAGGGAGTAGGGAGTAGGAAAAGATTCAAGTTATCGTTTTTTGACTCCTGTAGGGGTGAACGTCCGTTAGCTCCTACCCTAACTCCTGACTTCTTTATATCGCGCTAAACTAAGATTAGTATAGAGATAATATCTAAAAACTTAAAAGTTGCGAGTGCTTGACGACTGTGAATAACCGCTTCGATCGCCTACTTCAATATAATAATTCTGCCCTAGGTTGCTGGATAAGTTTAATTCTAATAACTTTGTTGCTAACTAGTGTTGGCTTGGGGTGGGTTATTAATGGATTTTTAATTTTGTTAGCTTTTTTATTTATTACACCAGTTGTAGCTTTCTGGGGGTTTCAATGGTGGTTAAAACGTAAATTAGTTCAAGATAGCTGTCCCGTATGTAGCTATGAATTCACTGGCTTCAAAAATACAGAATTTAGATGTCCTAGTTGTGGCGAGGCATTACAGGTAACAGGCGATCGCTTTAGTCGTCTGACTCCTCCTGGGACTATTGATGTTGACGCAGTAGAAGTCTCGGTACAGCAAATTGAAGAAAATCAACCTAATTCTCAGTAGAGATATTCAAGGTAAATTGATAATTTTTACCAACGCGATCGCCGATATATATTTGATATAGACCAGCTTCCCAAACTCCAGAGATTTCTGGTTTTAATCCTGATACTGCATCTCCGAGTACGCAAAAACTGTCCCCTGGATTCGGACCCAAGACTAATAATGTCGGTTGACCTCCAGCAGTTTCTACCGTCAACCGCATGTAATCAATACGTTGCGGTAAATTCATGGTGTAGTTGGGTGAACCAGCAATAAAACCACACCCTTTACTATCAATCGAACCACCAGATTGCCCCTTAATTGTTTCGGCTTTATTCCCCGATCTGTTGGAAATTGCGATCGGCTGACTTGTTCCGGATTCCATGCCTACAAGCAGTATTGCTAAGGTCAAAATTATGCTATTTATGATGTTGTCTAAAGCTAGTTTCATACATTGTCCAGTTTAGGGACTATTAAGGGTATTAATTGAAAAATCCAAAATGGGCAATTTTAGTTAGATGAATGTGAAGTAATGTCAACTTGGAGTTACCTAGTTTGGGTTACTTTTTAATTTTATTCAAAAACAACACGTATCAATATAGTATCTGTTCCAGTTTATTAACAGTCATACTTAGTCATTAGTAATTCAAATCTTTTGGTTTTTGTAAAGTATAGATAAAAAATAAATAATTACTTTATAATTAATTTGACCCATCAACAATACAGTGCAATGCAAAAGTTGTTTTACAATAAAAAAATAAGTCATTTTAAATATAAACAGCCAAAAAAATCGAGTCAGCATTTTTACAATGATTGAATGAAGCCCAATTTAATTGTAATTAAATTTTCTGTTCGGCAATTGTCACCACGATCGATATATATCGAGAGCAAAAAGAGTGGAAACTAATAGTTAAAATGCTTACAATGACAAGAGAAAAATAAATAAATAAGGCGTGGTAATCACTATTTATTAATAATTTCATATTTGGGGCAGCAACTTCATCAAAACTTTAAACTAACCCTTCATTTTATCGTTTATAAAGTTTTTATAACGGAAAATACTAAAAAAACAATATAACGACCAGCTAACCATTCTTTAAATTATATGTCTAAGGAAAAAAATATGACTAATAATCAGCAAGATAATACTCAATACACAAATAAAAATTATCTGGGTAATAGAGACGCAGTCGATATCGATCTCGAGAGTTATTTTCAAAAGCTGAAAAGACGCTGGCTGCCGGCTTTGGCAGTCTTTTTCTTGACTGTGGGAGGAACCGGCGTCGCTAGTACTTTGCTACAAAAAACCTATAAATCGGAAGGAAAAATCTTATTTAAGCAAAACCCCATTGATACTATCGATTTAGCCGAAGGAACAACTCAGTTTAGATCTCTATTGCCCAATCAATCTCCCTTGAATACAGAAAAACTACGGATGACATCCGAGCCAGTTTTACAACAGACTATCGACCAACTCAAATTAAAAGATAAAGAAGGAGAGCCACTGAAACCTGAAGACTTAAAAAGAAAGCTCAAAGTGGAAATTGTGGGAGGGACTGATGTGATCTCTTTGTCATATAAGCATAGCGATCCTCTGATGTCTTCTAAAGTGATTAACACTTTAATGGATGTCTATATTCAGCAACAAATCCGTAGCAACCAATCGGAGACAGCCAGTGCGGACAGTTTTATTAATAACCAGATACCTAAAGTAGAAACCAATCTGAAAACAGTAGAGTCTAGTTTAGAGAAATTTTACGAACAAAATCAGGTTATCGATTTACAGGAAGAGAAAAAGAACTTAGTTACACAAATCGGCAATCTCAGCCGTCAAATTGCCGATATTGGTTCGCAATTGCAGGGCAAACAAGCTCAGACCCAAAAACTGCAAAGTCAGTTAGGACTGGACTTAAGACAGGCGATTGCAACTAATCAGTTAGGAAGCACTCCTACAGTTCAAAGTATTCTCGAACAGTTAAATATTACAGAATCTCAGCTAGCTCAGGAACGTCAAAGATTTAATGACAATCATCCCCTAGTGGAAAGTTTAAAAGAGAAAAAGAATTATCTCAATCAACAGTTACAGGGATTAATTAGTGAGTATGTTGGAAGCGGGGTTAAAGTTTCTGAAGGTTTACTTCAAGGTGGAAAACTCAAAGAAAATGCCTTAGAGAAATTTATTAGCCTCAAAATAGAAGAATTGAGCTTCCAGAATCAGCTTGCTTCTTTATATAACTATCAAAAAGCTTACTTAGATCGAGCCAAACAGCTACCTCGATTAGAGAAAAAAGAACAAGAACTACTGCGAGGAGTTGAAACTGCCCGTGACACCTACGGCAAATTATTAGAGAGTCAACAGGATTTACAATTACTGGTCAATCAACAAACAGGTAACGCCGAGGTTATTGAGTTAGGTAGAGTTCCAGAAGAAGGCAGTACTGGCAGATTGGCATTGATGGCTTTAGGAGCGATCGCAGGGCTGTTGCTATCTAACTTAACTGTAATTGCTCTGGAGATGCAAGACCGCAGCCTCAAAACTATTCCCGAAATCAAAAATAAATTTGCCTACAAAGTTTTGGGAATTGTGCCTTTAGATAACTTGCAAGCCGCACAAGGGGGAGTTGTGGTACAGAGAGAACCCGATTCTTTTATCAGTGAAATCTACCGCATGATTCAGGCTAATTTAAAATTTGTTGCAGTTGGGCGACAACCTAAAGTAATTTTGATGACCAGTTCTGTTCCAGGGGAAGGAAAATCAACTGTAGCAGCCAATTTAGGAGCAGCTATGGCTCAATTAGGTCGTCGGGTATTAATTATTGATGGCGACCTCAGAAAGTCTGCTCAACAACAACTTTGGCAAATCAACAATAAAGTTGGCATCAAAAATGTTATCGCTCACAAAACCCCAGTTTCCGAAGTCATTTCTCGACCAATGAAAAATCTGGATGTCCTCAGTGCTGGTACATTAGTTCCAAATCCCTTGGCGTTATTAGATTCAACTCCAATGGGAGAATTAGTTGCTCAAGCTAGGAGAGAATACGATTTAGTGATAATTGATGCACCTCCTTTGCCAGTGACAGCAGATGTTCTAACTCTCAGCAAGCTAGTTGATGGAATTTTGTTCGTCAGTCGTCCAGGGATAGTAGAAATTGATAGTGCCGAACTCGCCCAAGAAACTCTAGCTGGTGCTAATGTTGGCGAAAAAGTTTTGGGTATGGTGATTAATGGCGTTCAATCCCAGGAATTCGATCGCTATTCTTATCACGCTAAATACAGCAAAAACTATTTTTCTCGCAATCCTCAAAATGACCCCAGTCATTCTAAAACAGCAACTGCCTAAACCTGCATGATGGTAAATTATCTATCGTAAGCAAACTCTAAAGATTAGAACTAACAATCGGGATTAAATCAATGACTAAACCAACCATCGTGATTGGCTTAGATGCTGCCGAACCAAGATTAATCGAACAATGGATGTCAGAAGGACATCTTCCTAACCTCAGTAACATCAGTCAACAAGGAACTTATAGCCGTTTAAACAATACCGTAAATTACTGCGGCGTGCCAACGGAATATTCTACTACCGAACCCTTATGGGCAACTTTTTCTACTGGTTGCCGTGCTGACAAACTGGGATATTGGGATACAACTAGCTACAATCCAGAAAATTATGGAATTGTTTGCGATGTAGTTAAAAGTGGCTATGATTATCAAGAATTTCCCCCGTTTTATGCCCTGGGGGATGACTATAAAGTTGCGGTGTTAGATGTACCAGTCACAGTTCTCAGCGATCGCCTGAAAGGTTTGCAAATCTTAGGTTGGGGCGGTCATTATCCCTATACGGTTAGTGCTTCTAATCCTCCCGAATTATTCCCCGCGGTCGTCAAAAAGTACGGTAAAAACCCCGTTCTACATAAAGATAATGGGCTATGGTGGCAACCAGATTACGTTAAATGGATTCAACAAGCAGTTCATCAAAGCATTGACGGTCATTCAGCGATCGCTCGCGAGTTGTTAAAGCAAGATACTTGGGATTTGTTTTTGATGGTCTTTGGCGAAACCCATACCATCGGTCACGATCTATACAATTACTCTCAGCCAGATCATCCTCTGTATAACAGCCTTACTAAAAACGGAACTAAACCCGACCCCGTATTAGCCACTTATCAACATATCGATCGTGCTATCGGCGAAATTTTGGCTGAAACCCCTGAAGATGCTAATATTCTTTGTTTTTCAGTTCACGGGATGGCAGCTAACTTTACCGACTTGCTGAGTATGGCGGTTTTACCAGAGTTACTTTATCGCTTTAATTTTCCTGGAAAAGTAGCGATTGGTGCTGGTAAATTGGGAACAACTCCCCCACCAATGGTAACTAAACCGATTAGAAATTCTTGGGCGGGAGAAATTTGGAGTCAAGTATACGAACCAAACCCCATTAAAAAACTATTTCGTACTTGGACTCACAAAAAATTCCTCAGAAGTAAAAAACACGGCTTACTTTCTCCTTATAGTCTGCTGGATGAACCAATCGAGCAAGAATTAGACATGGCTTGGATGCCATCTATGTGGTATTCATCCCTGTGGTCGGAAATGAAAGTTTTTGCTTTACCAGCTTTTACTAACGGACACATTCGCATCAACCTCAAGGCTAGAGAGAGAGATGGAAAAGTCGATGCCACTGAATATGATGCCCTCTGTGATGAAATAACTGCAATTCTCTACGAGCTTCGGGATGGTCGAAATGGGAACCCAGTTGTCAAACAAGTAGTTAGAACTCGACGGGATCCTTTAGATAACGACCCCAAATTACCAGATTCAGATTTAGTAGTCTTGTGGAATGAGCCAATTACCGATGTAGTTGACAGTCCCAAATACGGACGGATTGGACCCTTGACCCATTGTCGTGCGGGAGGTCACAAAAGCCAAGGATTTTTAATGGCAAAAGGCGCAGATATTCCTCCTGGGTTAGATTTACCCCCTGGTGAAGCAGTAGATTTAGCCCCCACAATTTTAGAGTTAATGGGCGCACCTCTCCCCAGCTATTTAGACGGACAACCATTAATTCAAACTGCCAGCTCGGCATTGTAATTATTCCAATTTTAATAGAGTCATAAATGTTAGCATATAGCGTCAATTTTCAACGTATTGTAGTTTATAAGCATTTAATGAATCCAGCTTAGACCTTAATGATGATGAATCCAGAAGTATCTGTAATTATTCCTGCATACAACAGCGAACAGTATTTACAAAGGGCGATCGTTTCTGTTCTCGATCAAACCTATTACAATTTAGAAGTAATTGTAGTTGATGATGCCTCTACCGATGGCACGGTAGAAATTGCTCGCAGTTTTAACGACAAACGCCTAAAAATTATTGAAAATCAGCAAAATTTAGGAGTAAGTGGAGCCCGTAACCGTGCTTTAAAAGCAGCTAGAGGGAATTGGATTGCACTTCTGGATTCTGATGATTGGTATGCACCTGAAAGAATCGAAAAACTGTTATTAGCCGCTAGGGAAAACAACGCCGATCTAATAGCCGACGATTTGTATCTAGTTCGCGATGGGGAATTTCATCCCTGGAGTACTCTACTTAGAGAAAATGGCAACCCCATATCTTCAGTAGAACTAATTGATGCGGTTAAGTTTATTGAAAGCGATCGATTACCCCCCGTCACTGCTTCCAGAACTTGGAGTTTTGGCTATACTAAACCTTTAATTAAAAAAGAATTTCTCATAAAAAATAATCTTAATTACGACGAAGATATTAAAGTTGGTGAAGATTTTGCTCTTTATCTCAGATGCCTATTGCATCAAGGTCGATATATTTTTCTTCCCCAAGCTTATTATTTTTATCGCAACCGCGAATCTTCCCTTTCTACTAGAACCCCAACTGAATATTTAGCTCAATCTTGTCAAGTAACTCAATATTTTATGGATACAGAACCATCTGTTCGGAATAATTTTGAATTATTTATGGCAATGTCAAAAAATCTGATAATATTTGAAAAGCGATTAACCCACGAGCGTATTATCAAGTCAATCAAACAAACAAACTTATTGAATACCATTAAAGAAATATTAGCTCATCCCCATTCAGGAGTTGATTTATTAGCGAAGTTGCTAGTTATTGCTCGACGCAAAATCACTACTAATTTTTTATTAAAAAAAGAGGAAAAATATAACTTTGAAAAAATGGAAATAGAAATTTAAATTGATGATTTTGGCTTCCAATTAAATCAGTTTTAGTAAAAAATTATAACATATAAATAAAATTTAAAATTACTTTTAGTTATGATTAAAATTAAAAATAACCTGTTTGGGATATTTGAAATAGTTTTTTCAATCTTTGCTATATTTCATTTATCTCAAGCACTGCTACCATTAGTTTTAAGTAATGGTGTTAACGAAGGAGACGGAATTAGTCCTCATGAAATCGATTTTTCTTTGATAGCTAAAGTATCTCTCCTGATATATGCCATAGTTTCGATCTTATTAATCCTACGCTGGAAAAAAGTTTTTTTTACTATTGCCGATAACAAGTTGATTTGGATGTTAATGGGTGTTGCCTGTTTTTCTTATTTTTGGTCTTTTGCACCAAGCGACACCTTCAGATACAGCATTTACGCCCTTGGTACTACGGCTATAGGACTTTATTTGGCAACCAGATACACCCTCAAAGAGCAAGTCGATATCCTTAGTTGGACTTATGCCTTAATGGTTATCTTAAGCGTTTTGTTTGTAGTAGCTATACCCAAGTACGGATTGATGGCAGGAGTTCATGAAGGAGCATTGCGGGGTATATTTATTCACAAAAATACATTTGGAGCAACCATGGTACCTGGAGTAGTTATCTTCTTATTGAAAGCTCTACGGAATGAAAGAAATAGCTGGATTTATTGGATATTTTTAGGTACTCTCATCACTCTTCTAGTCTTATCTCGCTCCACCACAGCTTTAGCTACTACAATATTGATGCTGCTGCTGTGTTTAATTTATCGCATTTTTCGCTGGCGATATGAAATCATGATTTCAGTTATATTAGCAGCCATCATAGTTGGTATGTTTGCCATGCTCTGGTTTACAGCCTATGTCGGTTCGGACTCATTATTAGATGCTGTTGGCAAAGATAGCACTTTCTCTGGTAGAACTTTAATTTGGCAATATGTTTGGGATAAGATCCAAGAGCGTCCTTGGTTGGGTTACGGCTTAGCTGCTTTTTGGAATGACATGAATGGACCGTCTAGCTACGTAATATTAGCAATGGGAATCAATGTTATCTACGCTCACAATGGATTTTTAGATATCTGTCTCTCCATTGGATTTGTAGGGTTATCTATATTCTTAGCTAGTTATTTTAGTACGGTTATTAAATCTTTAACTTGGCTGCGCACGAGTAAAACCCCCGAAGGATTGTGGCCACTATTATTTTTAACTTATATTTTGTTATCTAATCTTTCCGAAGGAACTATTCACACCATGGATAATGGTTTCTGGGCTATTTTTACTGCCATCTCCTATTCTTTGATAGTTGCCCAACGCAAGCAGTATCTCGCCTCCGAATAATTATAAATAATTAGATAAGAAGATGAATTTAGCAAGAATTAGGGCAAAAGCCAAAAATCTCTTTCGGAGTGATTTGGCGCGGGATACTTTATGGATGTTGATATCCAAATTATTCAACGTCATTATGCAGGCAGGATATTTTATTATTGTAGCTCGCGTACTTGGTGCGGAAAATTATGGTTCTTTTATTGGAATTACTGCCTTAGCTTCGATTTTATTTCCATTTATTGCTTTGGGCAGCGAGCATATTTTAGTTAAATATGTATCGACTGATAAGTCCTTGTTTGGAGCTTACTGGGGAAATACTGTAATTTTATTACTGGGAAATAGCCTGGCTATTACTGCTGTTTTATTAATTCTCTCGCCATTAATTTTTGCTAACAATATCTCTTTGATAAGTATCTTGTTAATTTTATTGTCTGACTTACTGTGTTTGGGTTTGTTAGACATTAGCTACAAGGCTTTGATGGCGATCGATCGCGTCAACAAAACAGCACAAATGGGAATGTTGAGTACCTGCGGTAAATTACTGGCGGCTCTTTCTCTAGCAGTATTTTTTAGAAACCCTAACACTAATACTTGGGCTTATTTATATTTTATA